>AFSR01001318.1_pt1 | contig 45476 bp, 36 predicted proteins | sample 296848 | NCBI WGS metagenome assembly AFSR01 (sample SAMN02954305, study PRJNA68063) | hot springs metagenome | biome: terrestrial; feature: Mushroom and Octopus hot springs; material: microbial mat core samples; isolation source: Yellowstone National Park Mushroom and Octopus hot springs ...
ATCTTCGCGGGGAATGCAGTTGTTAAACATTCTAAGATGATGCGGCTAATAGAAGTGCACATCTTTTTTGCAATATCCATCTTCGCGGGGAATGCAGTTGTTAAACATTCTACAGTGGTGCACAAGTCGCATGACAAGCGACAAAAGGTTGCCGTAGAGCGCAGCGTGCCACTGGCACAAAGCCGCAAGGCCAGCATCACTGAAGTAGGCACTATTGAAAAAGGAGAATACACAGTTCATTCAGCAAGACGAGCGCGGCAGCCCCTACACAGTCTCTGGTCGTTAATTTTCCTCTATGACCAAAATGCAATATGGCGTGTTCAACATTCTGCCCCCTCCAGCTTTGGTATCCCGCCGTGCCTAACTTTTAACATGCTACAACAACTTATCCCGCTTCGTATTTGAGCGCCTACCCTAACCAAACCTACTGAGTGCTGTACTACCGCTGCTTAAAAGGCCGCATAGCATGCCTACAGACTGGCAAAAGAACATGCGTGCGTGACAATTAGTGCGCAAACCGAGCATTAGTACAGCCCTAGAAGCAGATGCACGGGAGAAGGGCTAAGGGCTTCTGTTCTTTCAAAAGAAGAAAAGCTTCACAAAGTCTCAAAAAAGAAAGGAGCAAAACTATGAACTGGATGCATTCTTCAACCATGAGACGGCTACTTCACCATCTTACCTTGGTAGCCGTTGCGGTCGCACTACTTAGTGTTTTCGGCTGTAGCAACAACAGCGGACCTGAAGAAAACAACGTCATTACAGGAACGGTTACATTCACCTACAATGGGGCGCTGCTGACCGACCCGGCAAAGTGGCCCAATAGCACCAACGTCAACGACCCGTTTCCAGGTAGTATAAAGATTGCCTTCGTGCCAGTCGATCCTAACACAAAGGCTCCACGACAAGGTCCAATTGCCGCTATTCCGGGACTGGGCGCCGTCGCCGGTATTCCATTCAGTCGGCTGAACAATGGGGTGTTGCAGTTCAGCTCTACGGAAGCAAGGGATGTCAATAACAACATCGTGGCAAGTCTGCCGAAAGACATCTATGGGGGTATATGTGACCTACGTCAATCCCTTCTTCACAGGGCAAGCCTCGCAGCAATTCCTCAACAGCGGTGTGGTTGCAGACCTGCGTAGCACGCCAAGTGTGAGGATAACGGACGCCATCGAGATGCGCGTGGCAGAAACCTTAATGCAAGCCGGACGTGAAGGCACAGCAACCCTATCTGGCACCATCACTGCTAATGGCAATATCAACAACTGGCCTACTGCACCTGTTGGACCGCCGACAGCATGGGCAAATGGCACAGAGTTTATTGCGCTCTTTGGCTTACGTGATGGGGCTATGGGTCCCGGAATTTTCAAAGTCATTGGCAGACCCACTTCGGGCAATACAGTAACCTATGCGCTGAACATCCCGATGGGAACGTATCGCAATATTGTTTTAGCACGCTACCGTGTCAATTCGGCAGCACCAGGTGGTTTTGAAACCGTGGCAACTTTGGCAGAATTCCGTCACCCGCAACATGGTCGTAATGAAATGACCATGAATGCAAGCAATCGACAAGCTGTGTGGAACATTACAATTTCATTGGAAAAAAGTTCGGGGTAGGGCGCTCGCCCTGCCCCAATGTCGCTAACTTCAACATTCTACTACCATGACTCGAGGATTTGCACATGCCGTGATATGCCTCAGTGCTGTGATGCTCATAAGCACAGGCTTTGCACACGCCCAAAATGGAACATTAAAAGGCTATGTCAAGGATGCAGACACAAAAGACCCCCTCGTTGGAGCAAGTGTTGCACTGCATCAAACTAAACTGGGAGCCATTGCTAATGCAAATGGCTACTTTGAAATCCGAGAAATTCCCGAAGGAATTTATGAGGTGCGCGTCTCCGCAGTAAGTTACAAAACACGCTTCAAACAAGTCCATATCTACGCAGGCAAAACGGAAACCATAGAAATCGCTTTGCAAGCCGCAAGTGTCACGGGCGATGAAGTCGTGGTCTCTGCCTCACGCTATGAGCAAAATAAACTGGATTTACCGGTCACGATTAGCGTAGTGCCCATGAAGAAAATTGACCTGCTGCCGACACCCTCTTTAGACCGCGCACTGGAGACTATCCCGGGCGTAGATGTGATACGCTCAGGTGGCATTGGTTCGTCAAACTTGCAAATTCGTGGCTCGAATGGCTTTACAGGCGGCGGGCTAAACACGCGAGTGCTCATGCTCTACGATGGCTTCCCAATGAATTCAGCGGATGCCAATTCAGTCGTCTGGCAAGCTATCAATGTCGCAAATCTCGAGCGCTTGGAAGTGGTAAAAGGCGCAACATCAGCCATGTATGGTTCAGCTGCTATGGGCGGCGTCATCAATGCCATCAGTCTCTTGCCAAAAGAATTTGCCGTTCGTGCAAAATTCATGAACGGTGTCTATGATAATCCGCCAGCTGGGGTAAAGCCATTCCCCGGTATCAATCGCCCATACTTTTACAGTGGCAATGTGCTCATTGGCGACCAAGTTGGCGCGTGGTCCTACAGCGCTGTCTACTCACGCATCAATGACCCGGGCTACCGCGATGCTGGACAGTTCTACAGCGATAACATCAACTTGAGTGTGCGTTACCAACTGTCTGCCAATCAGTCGCTGCAACTCTCATCGGTGCTAAACTGGGCACAAGGCGGCGTGGCTTACGGATGGGTCAATGTCGGTGACCCACTGGGCGTTCCGCCAGGACCGGTGTTCATCAACGGGCAACCGCGTATCGTCGATGGAAAAGAAGTGATTGGACGCTTCTTTTTATCCGACGATGAAATACGGCGACAATCTCAACTGGTGGGGCTAACATATGATGTGCTCTTAGGCTCATCGGCAAGCTGGGAGACGAAAGTGCATTTCAATCGCTCCTACTTCAAGGTGATTTACTATCCGACGCAAGACATTGCCTTCGACCAGTTTGACCAAAACGGCAACTTCATTGGTAACTTCCAGCGCTACTCGTTCGGTAAAGTCATTCGGCGTCCGTATGACCCCAATGACCCGACCACTTTCAATGACTCTGATGCTCGGCGCTATGGACTGTTCAGTCGCCTATTGTGGATGCGTGATGCACATAAACTAAGCGCAGGCATTGAAGGGGCTTTCAATGCTGTACGCTCTTCACTCTATAGCAACGCATCTGATTTCAACATTGGTGCATTCTTCCAAGATGAGGTGCAAGTAACTGAACGATTTAAGGTAACAGCTGGCTTGCGCTTCGACTACCATCGTCTGATTCCCAGCACGGTTAGCTACATCGACCAAATTGAGTTTGTGCAGCAAGGCAGGGAAATAGAGCGCACAGAGACCATTCGAACACAAAACCTCTGGCAGATTAGCCCGAGACTTGCTGCCAGCTACCAGCTCGATGATGCCACTGCACTTCGAGCGTCGGTTGGACGCAGTTTCCGCGCGCCAACCATCGGTGAGCGCTTTATCACTCAAGCTGGATTCTTCTTGGGGAATCCAAATCCTGCACTGGATGCAGAACGGCTCACCAGCTTTGAAATTGGCTTCTTTAAGTCGTTCTCACGCCTGCTCTCGATTGATGTTGCCGCCTATTTCAATCACTACGACAACCTGATTGAATCCATCAACATCAATCCTAATGCCAGTTCGCTGGATATTTCCACGAGTGTGTTTCAGTTCATCAATACGGCAAATGCAAACATTCTTGGCGTAGAAGTTGCCTTGACTGCACAGCCTGTTGACCCACTGACCATTCAGTTCAACTATGCGTGGATGCGCGCCACAGGCTCGACGCCCGACAACATCTTGGGCGGGAATCGCAATCCACCACAGTATCAAAACTGGTTGCCATACCGACCTGAGCACAACCTAAGTTTCCGTGCTGAACTGGCGTTCAAGGGTTGGCTGCCTGATGCTTTAGCGGGCGGAACGCTATCGCTAAGCGGGCGCTATGTCAGCCGAATCAATGCCGTGCGCATCGTCGCCAATTCCGAAGGATTGAACTATCCGGGCAATTTCTTCCTGCTGGATACCACCATGCGCTGGCAACTCTTTGAACGCATCACTCTAACGGGAATGATTCTCAATCTAGCCAATACGCAATACGAAGAATTGGAAACCTACCGCGCACCCGGACGCAGTTTCCATCTTGGCGTTGAGTTTGGTCTGAACTAAAACACGCACAAACGATGCCAGTAACCTTAGGGCAGCGCGGATGGCATGCGCTCAAAATTGCACAGCTGGCAATCTTGAAGGTCAGCGTCGGCTGGATGTATGCCTTGCTAAGCAGCAACTTTAACCGCATCACCATCTATGAACTGGGTATTGCCGCCGTGCTGATTACCACCATGCTGGGCGTCTACCACTTGGCGTCGCCATTCAAAGTGTGGTTTGGCAAACTCTCGGATGAGCGACCCTTGTGGGGACGCCACCGCACGCCCTACCTGTTCATGGGCTCTATGCTCTCGGCAATCATTTTCCCAGCATTGCCGCTACTGGCAGTGCAGATGAGCGAAGGCATCATTTGGGCGTTTGTCTTGGGCTATGTGCTGCTTTTGCTCTATGGCATCGGCTTGGATATGGCAGGCTCGGCTCACTACGCACTGGCCGCAGAAGTTTTGCCCTACAACCTGCGCGGCATGGCCGTAACAGCCATGTTCACAATGACCATTGCCAGCACGATTCTATCGGCAGCGTATATCAAATCAGCCATGCCAGTCTATTCCTTTGAAGCCATGCAAGAGCTGTATGCGCTCACGCCACTGGTGGTCGGCGTCAGCACCGTGCTGGGTTTGCTGGGCGTAGAGCCTAAAGACAAACATGCCACACGCAAGCAGGTTGCATCGGAACTGCCAAGCAACGTGCTAAAGATGATGAGCGCCATGCTACGGCGAGATAAAGCCATTGAGCAGTTTTTCTTCTTCGTCTTGGTTTCTACGGCAGGCATCTTTTTGCAAGATTCAATTCTGGAAGTCTTCGGTGCAAGTGTCTTGCAAATGAGTGTCAAGGAAACGACGGCATTCCAGCAAATCTGGGGCGGCGGCGCCTTGCTAAGCATGGTCATAATGGGCATCGTAACGGCTGTGCGCCCAATGAACAAAGTCCACATTGCGCTGATGGGGAACTATGGCACTGCAGCGGGCTTGCTGATTCTTGTCATGGTCTCACTGTCTGCCGATAAAACCTTTCTCTATGCGGCATTGCTCACCATGGGCATCGCCACAGGCTTGCACACCTTAGGCACCGTAACCACCATGATGGATTTAACAGTGGAGCACGCAAAAGCTACCTACATGGGACTTTGGGGCTTTGCCATCATGATTGGTCACGGTGTGGCAAGTCTGCTTTCTGGCGGTCTAGTTACACTACTGATTGAACAGATGAGCATATCGGCAAGTGTAGGATACGCCATCATCTTTCTCTTTGAAGCGGCACTTTTGCTGGTCGGTGCAGTCATGCTCTTTGGCATCAATGTCGAGCAGTTTCAGCGCCTGAATCAGCGTGAGCTAATGCTCTCGCTCGAAGCACAAGGCGAGTAGAAAATACTGCCCTGCATACACTAATGTAAGCAGATACTTCTCTCTGGTGATTTGTTCTTTTGCCTTGCTGAAGAAAACCTCGCTTCCCAAGCAGTAATAGGGGGGCGAGGTTTGTTTTAACCACAAACTTGGTGAGCCTTATGCAGAACGATATAAGTATTCTTCGCGAAGACAATGCCATTCACAGTTTTTGCGGACTGGCAAGTGTGGCATGGCTGTATCAAAAAATCCACAACAGTTTTTTTCTCATCTTGGGCACGCACACCTGCGCACACTTTTTGCAGTATGCACTGGGCGTCATGATTTTCGCTAAACCACGTTTTGCCGTGGCAATGCTCGAGGAAGCCGACCTATCCAAAGATTATGTCAATCTCAAACCTATTCTTGAAGAAATCAAAGCTGACCATCACCCTTCGGTGATTTTCCTCTTTTCATCATGCACACCAGAGGTGATGAAAGTCGATTTTGAGCAATTGGCGCGTGCGCTAAGTACGCCCGAATTGCCTGTGCTGTTTGCGCCCGCCAGTGGATTGGAGTTTGCATTCAGTCAGTCTGAAGATTCCGTGCTGCAAGCGCTCTTGCCCTTTTGCGCGGTTGCAGAACCAGACGATAAGCGCGTGGTCTTTTTAGGCTCAATTAACGACGCGACTGCCGAAGATTTCCGACGCGAAGCTGAAGCGTTAGGTATTCCTGTCGCGGGCTTCTTGCCTGCCAATCACCTGCGCGACTTGCCACCGATTGGCAAAAGCACCATCATCGCACCACTGCAACCTTACCTTGCCAAAGTGGCAACACGCATCAGCCGTGAGCGCGGCGCAAAAGTGCTCTCTTCACTCTTCCCACTGGGTCCTGACGGCACACGCCAGTTCTGGGAAGATTTGGCAAAAGAATTTGGCATAAGCATTGACCTAAGCGAGCGTGAGCATGCCGCATGGGAACGCATCAAATCGCACTGCGAGGTGCTCAAAGGTCGGCGAGTATTCATCACCGCCGATTCGCTCATAGAACTGCCACTGGCACGATTTCTCAAAAGTGCAGGGGCAGAAATTGCCGAAGTCAGTAGCGTGTATATCAACAAAAAATTTCATGCCAAAGAGTTGGAGCGCCTAAGGGGCGTGCGCATCGTGGAGCAACCGAACTTTCACCGTCAGGTCAGCGACATGCAAGTCAATCCGCCCGACCTTGTCATCACATCGCTGATGACGGCAAATCCGCTCATTGGAAAAGGCATCACGGTCAAGTGGAGCATGGAGTTTGTCCTTACGCCTTTACACGGCTGGAGTGGCACGGTATCGCTGGCGGAACTGCTCACGCGACCCATTCTGCGCAAAGCGCATCTACCTGAATTTGATGCACAGCTCTGGACCATGAACGCCATGCCCAGTGCAAATACCGCTCGCTAAGAAGCAAAAGGCGCCGAGTAAAACAACATCTTAAACCTTAAAGCAGAAGCAGAACGATGCGATTGACTTACTGGATGTATGAGGGAACTGCCCACCACGGTGTAGGGCGCATTGCCAATAGCCTGAAAAATGTGCATGCCGTCTATCATGCGCCGCTGGGCGACGATTACACCTTGCCAATTCATACCATGCTGGAGCGCATGCCTGACTTTGTTCATGCCACCACCAGTCTGGTTACTGGGCGCGACCTTGCGCAAGGTATCAATCGTCTGCCGCTGACACTCAAACAAGTTGAGGCGCGCTTCAAACCAGAACTGATTGTGGTATGCGCCAGCTGCAGCACCATTCTCTTGCAAGAGAATTTGCAGCAAGCTATTGATAGCGCACAAGTTCAAACCCCAGTCATGCTCTACGATGCCAATCCATACCGAATGACCGAGACGGAATCGAGCGACCGACTTTTTACAACATTAGTGCGCCGATTTGCAACGGCGCAGCCGCTAACAGAGAAGCCAAGCGTGAATTTTCTGGGTCCAATTTCGCTGGGGTTTCATGTACGGTCCGATGTTATTGCCATGCGACGCCTGCTCAACACACTCGGCATTGAACTCAATGTCATTGCGCCGTTGGGCGCAAGTCTTGACGACCTGAAACGCTTGCCCGCCGCATGGCTCAATCTGGCGCCCTACCGCGAAACGGGACAAGACGCCGCAAAATTTTTAGAAGCAGAGTTTGGCACCCCTGCATTGCTGCAAACACCAATCGGTGTGCAACCAACACTGCAGTGGCTTCGCCAGCTACTGGAAATGATAAATGAGGTGGGCGCCAAACTGAACGCTAAACCGCTACAAATGCCGCCGCTGCAAGCCTTCTCGCTCGATGGCTTAAGCGCACCAAGCTCGGTGCCATGGTTTAGTCAAACCGCAGATATGCACAGTTTTTCACAAAAGCGTGCCTTCGTCTTCGGCGATGCCACACGCACTGTCGCCATCGTAAAATTTCTGCGTGATGAACTCGGCACACAAATCGCAGGCGCCGGCACCTACCTTGTCAAGCATGCAGATTGGGTGAGAAAAGAGCTCGAGGGCTATTTGCCCAGCGAATTGCTGGTTACGGAAGCCTTTCAAGATGTGGCCAAACGCATTGAAGCCGAGCAGCCTGACATCGTGTGCGGCACACAAATGGAACGCCATAGCTGCCGCAAGTTTGATATTCCCTGCATGGTCATCTCACCACCAACACACATTGAAAATCACCTCTTGGGCTACTATCCCTTCATCGGATTCGACGGAGCAGATGTCATTGCCGACCGCATCTACACCACCGCTAAACTTGGCTTAGAAAAGCATCTCATCGATTACTTCGGTAGTGCAGGCTTGGATTACGAAGAACATGAAAAGCCAAATGTGTCAAACTCGAGCGCTCGCTCATCGCTAGAAAATGAGACCAAATCAACTGCTCACGAGAAAAACAGCGCGCAAAAAGATGAAACAGCCTCGCTTGAAGCAAAAGCGTCATCTCTGTCAGCAAATGCAGCCGAGAACGCCATCACTTGGACGGAGGAGGCGCAACAACTGCTGAAGAGTGTGCCATTTTTCGTGCGCCAAAAAGCAAAACGCAACATTGAAAAATACGCTCAAGAAAATTCGCTGGCGGTCATTACGCCCGAGGTAGTGCGAAAGGCAAAGGAGCACATCGGAGCATAAAAATCGCACACATACAATTTCACAAAAGCGTAAAGCCATCAACCTTAAACAACATCACAACAAAAGGAGGGAAAAATATGGGGCTGGTATTAGCGGTCTATGGCAAAGGCGGCATTGGTAAAAGCACCGTCAGTGCGAATCTCTCGGCGGCGCTGGCACAAGAGGGCGCCTCGGTCTTGCAAATCGGTTGCGACCCCAAGCACGACAGCACATTCCCACTGACAGGCATGCTGCAAAATACCGTGATTGATACGCTCAGCATGGTCAACTTTCATCATGAAGAAGTTGAGTATGAAGACATCATCAAAAAAGGATTCGGAGGGGTCGATACCGTAGAGTCAGGCGGACCGCCAGCAGGAAGCGGATGTGGCGGCTATGTGGTAGGAGAGACGGTCAAGCTGCTCAAAGAATTTGGCGTCTATTCGCGCTACGATGTCATTCTCTTTGATGTGTTGGGCGATGTGGTCTGCGGCGGATTTAGCGCACCGCTCAACTATGCCGATATGGCGTTTATCGTCGCCACTAATGACTTTGATAGCATCTTTGCTGCCAATCGTCTCTGCATTGCCATTGAAGAGAAAAGCACGAAATGCAAGGTAAAGTTAGCGGGCATCATCGCTAATAAAGTCGATGAAGAATATGGCGGCGGCACCGCACTCTTAGAAAAATTCGCCAATCGTGTGCAAACCACTATTGCCACCAAGATACCGTATCACGACCTGATTCGCCGAAGCCGATTAGCTGGCAAGACGCTCTTTCAGATGGAAGGGGAAGGCAAAGAGCAATGCACAAAGCCATATCAGACAGTGGCACGAAAAATCTTGAACAATGAACTTGACGTATGCGTGCCAAAACCAATGGGCGAACGAGAAATTTTTGACACCATCAGTGGCTGGATGTAGCCTAAAGACATCAATGAACTATGAGTCTCTTTCAAAATTTCCGATTGGGTTAGTGCATCTTTCTATCACGCTAACCTTTGTGCCCGTAACGGGCGTGCTCAACCGCGTGATGATTCACGAATTTGAGATTTTAGCCAGTGTAGTGGCACTCTTGATGGTTTTGCCGTACCTGTTTTCGCCGCTGCAAGTGTTTATCGGGCGCTATGCCGACACGCATCCTATCGCTGGTCGCAAACGCACACCCTACATTGTGCTTGGCGCACTGCTGTGCATCGGTGGCTTAGAGCTGACGCCACTTGCCGCGCTCTTGATGGCAGAAAAATCATGGCAAGCCATGCCACTGGCAGTAGTAGGATTCGGATTGTGGGGCGTTGGATACAACCTTGCCGTGGTCTCCTACCTCTCGCTGGCAAGCGAACGCTCTAATGCTGCAGACCGACCGCGTGTGGTATCGGTTATGTGGTTCATGATGATTGTCGGTGCAATTGCCGCTTCCATCTTGATTGGTCGTGCACTCTCGCCCTACTCTAATGCAGCACTGGTCAGGGTCTTTCAAGTCGTGGGACTCATCTCACTCGGGCTCATCGCGCTGGGATTGTGGGGCTTAGAGCCACGCACAGACCAACCGCTGCAAAGGCATGAGCGCCTTACACCAAGACAAATCTTCTCGGCATTAGCCCAGCAGCCAAATGTGGTGCGCTTTTTTATCTACCTCGTCTTGATGCTTGCTTCAATCTTAGGGCAAGATGTCCTGCTCGAGCCCTTTGCCGCAAAAGCCTTTGACATGAGCGTCAAAGAAACCACGCAACTAAACGCCATTTGGGGGACGGCAACACTTTCAGCCATGTTGCTCTATGGATTTGTGCTCAATCGTTTTCTTGCTCGCAAACAAGGCGCACAACTCGGTCTTGTGCTTGCCGCGGGCGGATTGCTCACCATTGCAACCAGCGGCTTGCTAAGCATGAAAACACCTTTCCTCATCGGCTTAGCAACACTGGGGCTCGGCACAGGTATTGCCACATCATCGAATCTGGCATTGATGCTGGGCATGACACCAGAAGGACAGACAGGCATGTATATGGGCGCATGGGGGATTGCCGATGCACTCTCTCGCGCTTTGGGAAATTTCCTAAGCGGGTTTGGTCGTGATGCCATCACCCATTGGCTGGGTCATCCGCTAATGGGCTATGTGAGTGTGTTTTTTGCGCAGGCGCTGTTGCTAAGCGTCTCGCTGTGGCTTTTGCAGCAGATTTCCGAAGCAGGCATAGATGAGAAGAAAAAATTCAACCTGACGGAATCCATTGCACTGGCGGCTGAAACCGACTAGAGCTGGGAGAGAAAAATGCACGAGAGGATTTTGATGGAAAGTCCCAAGCGCTGGGACATAGCTGCAACGAAGTCGCATCAGACTTCGGCAAAGATGGGACCGAATGGAATTATCCAAACCTTCAATGCGGTGAAAGCGCATTACGGAGAGCAAGAAGCCAATCGTCTCTTGCGGCAAGCGGGGCTGGAAAAATACATCGCTCAATTGCCACATCAAATGGTCAATGAGCAGGAATTCCATAATCTTGTCAGAGCAGTTTGCGAGACCTTTGAGCCAGAGAAGCAAAAACAAATTTTGCTTGAGGCAGGGGAGCGCACGGCAGAGTATCTGCTTCAAGCCAGAATCCCAAAATTTTTTCAAGCACTCTTAAAACGCTTGCCAACACGGTGGGCAGCCAAATTGCTGCTCTGGGCAATAAAAAAACATGCTTGGACATTTGCAGGCAGCGGCGCTTTTGAATACCAAGTCGCAGGCACGATTAGTGCCAAAATCCTCGTCAAAGCAATGCCATATCAGGAAAGTGCTTACTTCTACGGCGGCGCATTGCAGCTACTTTTCAAACGGCTGTTCAAAAATAAGCTGTCGTTTAATATTCAAACTGCAATGGATAACGACACCTTGCTTTGTTTCTATTCGGCTCAAATACTGACCTAACCTAAGGAGTATAAACTATGCGTGTTACCATTCAATTCGTGCTCTCCAAGTTCGCTATTGCGTGGATGTTTGCGTTGGTGACAGTGAATTTCAATCGTATCGCCATTTTGGAATTCGGCATCTCGGCGATTGTGATTGCCACGATGATTGGGCTCTATCCGCTCTTCGGTCCATTTCAGCCGCTCTTTGGTCGGCTGACGAGTCGGTATCCACTCTTTGGCTATCGGCGCAGTCCCTATCTGCTGCTTGGCTTACTGATTGGCGCGTTGGTCTTTCCGCCGATGCCCACTGTGCTGCGTGCCATGTCAGAAGGAGCGCTCTGGGCAATGGCAACAGGCTTTGTGCTCTTCTTCATTTTTGGTTTATCGATTGCCCTGATGGCAAATACTTACTTGGATTTAATTGCTGAATGCACGGAAGAAAAACAGCGCAGCAGCGTGTTTGCAGCGGCATGGACAGGGCAGACGCTCATCATTGTCGTGTGGGCAAGCCTGTTCCGATGGCTCATGCCTGAATTTAGTCAAGATGCTATGCAGCAGCTCTACACGCTCACGCCTTTTGTGGTCATGGCGCTGGGGGTGCTAAGCGTGTTGGGCTTGGAAAAACGCCGTAGCAAAGAAGAACTGGCAGCGCTCCAAAAATTAGACACCGAAAAAATGACAAACCAAAATCCCGTCCACCATTCACTGCAGTTGCTGACAAAGAATCCTACAGCACAAAAATTTTTCCTCTTCATTGCACTATGCTTCATGGGAATTTTCTCGCAAGATTTACTGCAAGAAATTTTAGGCGGCGAAGTCTTTCAAATGAGCGTCGGCGAGTCGACGGTGTTTCAGCAAATTTTCAATGGCACGGTAACAATTGGGATGGCGATGACGGCGGCGTTTGGCGCAAGAATTGTCGGCATGCCACAGTTCAAAACGCCCATGCTGCCACTTGAGAAGCGCAAAACCTTAGCCGCTTACAGTGGATTGGGCGCAACACTTTCTTTTTTGCTCATGTCGCTGGCGATTGCACAAGAGCAACTTGCTGGACTCTATGCCGCAATGGCGTTCAACGGCTTGTGTGTGGGCGTGTTTGCCTTCTGTGCCGTGACCATGATGTCCGACATGACCGTCGAAAATGAAACTGGACGATACCTTGGCTTGTGGAGCATTGCACAAGCGATTGGCTTAGGAGCATCATTCTTGGTATCGGGCATCTTGCATCACTGGTTAGTCAGAAGCGGAATTTTTTCAAGCGCCGCAATCGGCTATGCGGTTATTTTTCTCATTGAAGCAGGCTTTATGCTCTGGTGTGTGCTCGCTCTCCGTCCAACAAGCGTAGAGAATCTGCGCCTGCAAGCTGCGCCTCGCCAAAGCGCAACTGCATAGGCAGTGTGTAACATAACAAGCAGTGTGATGAAAATCGCAGCGTGGGCTGTGACCAACTCGTAATCTTCACGCGCTGTAGTGAGCTCGATTAACTCAAAATCACAAACTTCAGATAGCATGATTACTTCTCGTATGGAGACATCATCTGCGGCTTACACTGCGATGTCCTTCAAAGACATTGCACATGCCTACAACAAAATCAATGAAATTCCTGAAAAGTCCGCATTGCAAATCGGCAAGGTGATTGCGGCAATTGCAGGGCGGCGTGGTCAAATTCTTGACATGGGTGCAGGTGCTGGACGCATTACCATTCCAATTGCAATGGCAGGCTGTAAGGTTACGGCACTCGATTGCGAACCGATGATGCTTCAAGAGCTGGAACGACAAGCCAAAGCCCATTCACTTTCGATTGAAACCGTTGTCGGTGATGCAACAAAAATGCCATTTGCTAATGAGAGCTTCGAAGCCGTTTTTACAAGCAATCTTCTGCATCTGGTGCCAAAGTGGGAAAACGCCATTGATGAAGCCATTCGTGCCATGAAATTTGGTGGTCTCTTCATTCAAGGGCGAGATTGGGTGGCGCCAGAATCTTGCTACGCACTGCTAAGAAATAAACTGCGTGAAACTGTCGTCGAACTAAAGCCCGACATGAAACCAACCGCAGCGGCAGGACCAGCGCTATTCAAAGCGCTCGAGGCACGCGGTGGAAAGAATGAACCTGAAATCATTGCCGCACGCTGGACTGTGACCACCAGCCCTGCTCAACTCTTAGCACAAATGGAAGCACGTGCCTTCAATGAAACATGGCAGTTGGAAGAAGGCTTACTGCGCGAAACTATGGGACGCGTGCGTGCATGGGCAAGAGAACGCTGGCATAACCTGACACGAGAAGAAAATGTCGAATGCCGCTTCCTGATTTATATCACCAGAGCCTTGAAACGAAAACAAGGTGAAGAAGCTCAATAACCAATTGACCAATGCACGAACGGCATGATGAAGAAAAAAGCGCTCATGGCTTAGAAACTTCGCAAGAAAAAGTTAGATTCCACATAGGGTCAGTAGTAGCGCTTGACTGAAGATGGCATGCCCTCAACACTGTACAAATTCGTGCAGTCAAGCGTTTTGACACCGTTGAAAAAGGATGCATGAAAGCGACTAAATGCAAGTTTAGTCGCTTTTTAATTTCACACTCGGCTGAAAACATCATAAAGCGTATTTTCGTGACATGTTCTTTTTCTCTGGCATGAATGCCTCACTTCGTTCAGCATGACAAGAGCGAAAGTGTCATTCCGAGCGATAGCGAGGAATCCATGTCCAATGTGGATGCTTCGCTTCGCTCAGCATGACAAAAAAGGAAAAGTTATGCTTCGTTCAGTATGGCAGACTCGAGAGGTCGTTCCGAGTGCTTTCTGTGTCTCATTCCAAACGCTTCTGCTCTGTCACTCCGAGCGCTTCTGCTCTGTCATTCCGAGCGATAGCGAGGAATCCAGTATGGATGCTTCACTTCGTTCAGCATGACAAGAGCGAAAGTGTCATTCCGAGCGGTAGCGAGGAATCCAGTGAGGATGTTTCGCAACCTTAAAACTTTTCACAAAGGAGGTTACCATGAAATCGCCTAAAGAACTTTCCGACGCACTTGTCGCTATTGAAGGTTTAGAGCGCAAGCCGATTGGGATTAAGTTCATTAGGTCAATGGATGAGATTCCAAAAGGCATAAAAAAATTTGGAGAAGGCGCAGAGGGCGTAGCCAAATCCATGCTATGCGCCATGTGGGGCGATGCCTTTGCTGGGGCAGGACCGTTCTACACGGTGAAATCTGACCACATCTGCGGCGGCGGAACAATTGCGGCTGGATTTGGTTCAACCATGCCAATTGAGCAAGCGGCTAAATTCATGATAGGTGAAAACTTGGTCTATGGCACCATGGAAGGGCTGAAGCGCGCCATGGAATCAACTTTGCCCTTCAAAGATGGGGAGTTTGTGGCGCAGATTATTTCACCGCTTGAGAAAATGGATTTGCAAGCCTTGCGTCCCGACCTTGTGTTCATCATCTGCAAACCGTATCAAGGGCAGCATATCTTGCGTGCATATGGTTTCGACAGCGGAGAGATTGTGCACGGCATCGGGGGCACATCAACTTGCGAGATGGTGTCAAGCTATGTGATGCACACTGGTAAGCCAACTTTCACACTTGGCGACTTAGGAGGCAATACCGGCATGAATATCAAAGATGACGAAGTGTTGATTGCATTTCCTTTCCCGCTCTTAGAAATTGCCGTCAATAATCTGACACGCATTTGTCGAAATAGCACGATGTATAAGCACAATCTCTATCATGAAACGCCATCGCCAGTAAGCTCAACCGCATCAATGTGAAGCACACACAACAAAAGCGACAAATTAACATGAGTCGTGGTAGCAACGCACACGAAGCACGCTCTTTTTAGCCGTTCAAACTTTAACGAATTCTTTACACGCCACTTGTAACTCTTTTGAGCGCGGTAGCGTAAAGCTGTGCGTCGTTACAAAATTCAAACCAAACTTAAACCTGTTATGAAATTACTTCGTGCGACTTTTTCTGCTTTTGTTCTTGCTTTGTCTTTTTCAGCTTTAGCTTCAGCAGCTTCTGACGAAATCGAGGCCCGTTCTCAGCAATTTCTTGCTAATGTGTTTTCAGGCAAGTATGAAGAAGCGGCAGCAATGATTGCCAACTCTTCAAGCCTAAAGGCAGTTGATAACCTTGCTGACTTTGGCATCGGTTTGCGTGCCGCATTAGGCGATTACAAAGGCACATCAAAAGTCGAAGTGCGTGAAAAGCGCGGCTCCACAATTGTCGTGCTGATATGCGACTTTGAGAACGGGCAATCTAAGGTAACTCTTACCTACAACGAGGTGGGTAAAATTACAGCGGTCTCGTTTAAGCCAGTTATTCCGCAAGCCGCAAACAAGTAATGCAGAGAGTAAAACTCACTGGAAGGCAGTCTGAACAAGGCTGCCTTTTTTATTTGTCACACGCGTTTCCGGGTGAGCCCACGCTGGATTCCTCGCTCTGGCTCGGAATGAACTGTGATGAAAAAACCAAATTTTCAGTGCTATTTAAGTGCTCACCGACCACGCACCTCTGGTCTCAAACGGAGCTTGCTGTCAAATAACCGCAAAAGCTTGACGAATGAGTTTATTAGCCACCGCCACAACCGCATGCTTATGCGCACGCCCCGTCTGTCGCAATCGCACATAAAACACCCGACACGCCACATTGTGCCGCACCGCACTCATCGCCGCCAAATACAACACCTGTCGCGCCCGCGCATCGCCCATCTTACTGATGCTGCCCCGACCCTTGACACTCGTGCCCGACTCATAATGCGTCGGCGCTATACCAATATAATCGGCAAAGGCTTTCGCTGAACGAAACTTCGTAAAATTGCCCGTCAAAATCAGCAACATCAGCGCACTCTCCCGACCAATACCCGCAATCGTGTCCAGCAACTCATCGTTCTTTTTGAGCTCATCATCTGACAACGCTTGCATCTGCTTACCGATAAGGTTCAGTTGCTTCTGACAGTGTGCAATCATCTGCTTGCATATCTGAAGGGCATCTTGACTGTGCTGGCTCTCGGGCAACTGCAACAAGGCATGGAGCTGGTTTTCATACACCGTCGCCGTCTTCTGAAGTTGCCTCCGCACCGTGCGCAACTGTCGCAATGCCGCTATCGTCTGCGATTCAGGCTGCCAGAGCATCATCGCCTCACGGTTCGCTACGGCAAAATCGTCAATTAACCTCGCATCGGCTTTGTCGTTCTTGTGCCGTTGCAGTCGTGACTTGCCAAAGGCTCTGACCCGATACGCATTGACCACATAACTTTTGCGCCCGGCTTCCACCAACGCCAGCGCTAACTTGTAGAAGTAATTGCCCGTCGCCTCCATCACAAAGCGCGCTTTGCCCAAGCGTGCCGTCTCGCTCATAAAAGCCTCTATCCCCTCAAGCGAATAGGCATATCGGCGATGCTGCCCTTCAAAGCACGCATCAAAATAATCTTTGGAAATGTCAATGCCGACCACCGAGCCGTTTGGGCAGCAAGGTGCTTCGGGCGGCGGAACACGATGAGGGTCTTTGATAGAATGCGGCATAGAAGTCCATGCGTTTTGTGTTAAATTGAGCCTTGCTGACACACCAGCACTGGTCAGAAGCGGAAGGGAGGCTTTCTTTGACCAAGCATTACGATACGGGCATGCGGCATTTTGCCGCTGCCGACTGAACTGTTCGGGTATCAAGAAAGCGCGCAAGGGCACCCTTCATTGCGAACGGCGATAGACGCCAATGACTGATAACGGGTAGCATGCTCTTGCGCTCTTGCGCTTCCTGACTGGTGGTCAGGTCAGCGTAATTTACCTCCGCTCACTGCTATATAATGACACTTTCGGTTTTGTCATGCTGAACGGAGCGCAGCGCAGTGAAGCATCCACGCTGGATTGACCTCACCCTGTCTGCTGGCGCAGACGTCCCTCTCCTTTTGCAAGGAGAGGGACAACAGGGTGAGGTTTGCCATCTCCAATTTGTCATGCTGAACGGAGCGTAAGCGGAGTGAAGCATCCACGCACTGGATGCCTCACTGCGTTCGGAGTGATGGCGCAGCAAGACCTTCATTGGTGATTACTGCCACTTGTAATTGAGCTTTTCTTGATTGAGCAATCCTTCGCCGATAAGCACGGCGTCAAAGCCAGCTGAATCAATAAGTTGCAAATCGTCTTGAGTCTTAATTCCGCTTTCCGAAACGGTCACAACGCCAGCTGGAATGAGCGGCTTGAGCTTCAGAGAAGTGTGCAGGTCGACGGAGAAATCCATAAGGTTACGGTTGTTGATGCCAATGAGCTTGGCTCCGCTATCGAGTGCGACTTGAAGTTCAGTTTCGCTATGAACCTCAACCAGCACTTCTAACTCCAGAGAATGTGCCAAAAACATCAGCTCTTGCAGTTGCAGGCGCGATAGGGCGGCGACAATAAGCAAAATCGCATCAGCACCAATCAAGCGAGATTCATACACCTGACACTCATCGATGATGAAATCTTTGCGGAGCACAGGCAAAGGAAACATCATCTTGACATGGCTAAGGTAATCGGCTTTGCCTTGAAAAAACTTTTCATCAGTGAGCACTGAATAGGCACAAGCACCAATTGAGCGGTAGCTTTCAGCAAGATGAGTGGGATTGAAGTTATCGACCATTGTGCCACGAGAGGGAGAAGCTTTTTTGAGTTCTGCAATCAGGCGAAGCGGCGAGCCTGAAGGACGTCGGAGTGCAGCATGAAATCGGCGTGTGGGGGGCAATTGCGATGAAAGCTCACGGTATTTCTCTTTGAGATTGTAGGTTTTGAGTAAGGCAACTTCTGCACTTTTGGTGTCTAAAATTTTCCTGAGAATGTTTTCAGACATTGGTGTTCTGAGCAATTTCTGCTTTGCAAAGACTTTCAAGAAAAATGTCAGATTTACTAAATTCCAAAAGAATACCGATAGCTGAAAAACACCACGTCTCACACGAAAATCTCAAACATAAAGCATCTGATTGTATGGGTCATCATGCTGTCCCAAAAGAATACATTGAGAAAGTGTTTTTACAGTATTATGCTGATGGTCGTAAGGGAGAATTTTTTCTTGCCGATAACTTCAATAATCTCAAGGGGTTTAGACCAATGATTGAAACCAATACAAAGAAAATTAAAGATGTTGCAGTCAGCTTGGTGCGAGCAGGTTTTTTGAAGGGGACAATCAATCGTGATGACCGTGAGGTAACAGTGACGATTTCAGGCATTACGCCAGAAGGACTAGCATATCTGCGCTCACTTTCTAAAGTGTAGCGTGAGCTGAGGTAGTGTCTGTTAAGGCTTTCTTTTTCAGTAGAGCAAGAGAATAAAAGGTGCCTCGCCACTCTACGCCGCCCTGCCATGTGATTTTTACTGCTGAACTAATCAGAGCGTAAAGAAATAGCAAAGAAGCAACGGGATGCAGAAGTGTAATACGCAAGGCGCGTAAGCTATTGCGAATGAGCGTGAAGTAAATCAAAAAAATCATAGCAATAGAACTGCCAGCGCAGAGCGTGATGAGAGCACTCGGCATGAAGAGAAGCCAATACGGAGCAATTAGTCCAAAAAGTGTACCAACGATACCAATCCCAACCCATAGCCACGAAAAGTTAATGCCCGGAAAAGCACTACGCTCAATGCCCTTGATGCTATCCCAGAGCCCTTCACGCCAGCGCACCGCAAGCAGGTCGGTGCCACGAACAACATGCGTTGCTTCAGCATGTTGCTTGACCCAGTAGCCAAGCTTGACATCATCATCGACATTGGCGCGCAGATGCAAGTGGGTGCCGATGCGTTCATAAAGCGAGCGCTCAATGAAGTTAAATGCACCTACACCAATGTAGGCATGGCGATTTTTGGGATTGCGTGCACCGCTGGGACTAAACTTCCATGTAAAAAGAAATCCGAATAAGGCAATAAACGCTTCTTCCATAGCGCTACTGGTAAGCATTTTGGGATAGGCGACAATGTGTTTGGCGCGCTCACGCAAGGCATAGGTAACGGTGCGCACAAGCGTTTCAGGATGAAAGAAGATGTCGGCGTCAGTAAAAAGCAGGTATTCCCCAGACGAATGCTGGTAGCCAAGATAGTTGGCATAATTTTTCCCAAGCCAGCCCTCGGGCAACTCTTGCACATGAATAACCTTCAGGCAGGTGTGGGTTTGAGCCAGCGAGTCAAGGATTTCGCCAGTGCAGTCAGTAGAACGGTCATTGATTGCAATGATTTCAAAGTTTGGGTAGCGTTGTGAGAGCAATGTCTGAAGAGCTGCCTGTAGCCGTTTAGCTTCATTGCGTGCAGGCACGATGACGCTGACACGGGGAAAGGTATGAGGTTGCGGCGCAAAGTCCATCAGGTTGGGCATGTGTCGGCGCATGATGAGAGTGCGAATCCAAAAGCCTATCCATCCAGCAACGTTTGCAACGGCAAGGTACTCCCAAAACGAAAAATGAGGCAAAAGGTGGTCAAAACTCATGTTTGCTCTTGGTTAGACTGGAAATGTCAAACGCTGAAATCCTCTGTCAAAGTTCTATTTTATGGTGCATTAAACGATTTGAGAGTTGCTATCGGTTTAGCGTTTAGGCAGTAAGCCAGCAAGTCTGACACAACCAATCTTCAACCAAGTGAAATGCATGATTTTGATTTCCTAAGAGAGCTGGTCATTATCAGCACGGCAGCACTGGTGATTGTCCTTGTGTTTCAGCGCCTGAAGGTGCCATCGGTGATTGGGCTTATCGTTACAGGCATTGTATTGGGACAATCTGGATTGAAAATCATTGAGGATATTTCACTTATCAGCACGCTGGCGGAGCTGGGTGTAGTGTTGCTACTCTTTGCGATTGGATTGGAATTTTCGGTGGAAGAGCTGCGTCGACTCTCGCGCATTGTCATAGTCGGTGGAGTGTTTCAGGTGTTGCTAACGGCGGCGATTGTGGGCGGGTTAGCCTATTTTTTGCTGCCAACTATTGGCGTGAAAATGACCTGGCAATCGGCAACCTTCATTGGCATGTCACTTGCACCAAGCAGTACGGCGGTGTGCTTAAAAATTCTCTCTGACCGTAACGAACTGTTTCTGTCACACGGCAAAATCGCTTTAGGGATTCTGATTTTTCAAGACATTGCGATTGTGCCCATGATGATTGCCGTGAGTTTTCTGTCGCCGGGCAGTGAACAATCGCTGGATAAGATTCTCAAGGACTTGGGGTTGCTGATCATTTTCTCGCTGGGCATTGTGGGCAGTTTTCGCTTGGTTATGCCGCATCTGACGCGAATGCTGGCTTCTATCAACGCAAAGGAAGTGCTGGTGTTGGGCGCATTGCTGCTGTGTTTCGGGTCAGCGTATCTAACCTCGCTGGCAGGACTGTCTATGGCACTGGGTGCATTTATTGCCGGCGTAATTATTTCCAGCACAGACGAAAGCCATACGATTGCAGAGGCAATTGAACCTATTCGCGATGCCCTAACCAGTTTATTTTTCGTCTCGGTAGGTTTGCTACTCAATGTTGAGCTCGAGCAACTACCGCTCTATCTCCTGCTGGCAGTGGCAGTGTTGGTAGTAAATGCGGCTTTGGCAACGGTGGTTGGCATTGCCTTGGGCTACTCGGCACGAGTGAGCATGATGGCGGGCATAGTGCTGGCACAAGTCGGGGAATTTTCCTTCGTCTTAGCCAAGATGGGCAAACTTGAAGGCATCATCTCCAGTGAGGTCTATCAAGGCATGCTTGCTGTGATTGTGGTCACGATCATTGTAACACCAGCGCTGATTGCTATGGCGCCGCGTGTGGCAGAACGGTTAGCGCCGGCGTTAGAATTCATTCCCTTGCATGAGGATGGGTCTCACCCTGAAGCCGATAGATTGCAAAAGGGACAGCTATATGCAGAAATTGAGCAGTTCAATCCGCATGTGGTAATCATCGGCTATGGTGAGAACGGTCGCAACATTGCCAATGTGCTCACTGCAACCAATGTTCGGCATAGCGTCATTGACAACGATAAATTCGTCGTGGAGGCAGCAAGGCGAGAGGGTAAAAGCTATGTCTTTTACGGCGATGCTACAGCAAAGCATATTTTGATGCAGGCTGGGGTGCATGTTGCGCAGTCCGTTGTCATCGGAATTTCTGAAGCAGCTGCCGTAGAAAAATGCATCAAGCTCGTGCGAGAACTGAATCCAAAAGCCTTTGTGATTGTACGAGCCCGCAGTTTGAACGATGTCCCAAGGCTTTACCGCGCTGGGGCAAGCGAAGTGGTGATAGAAAAATTTGAAACAGCCATTCAAATCTTCTCCATGCTGCTGCACCGCTTTGATATTCCACCTGAAGTCATCATGGAGCAGCAAGAAATTATCCGCCGCGAGTGCTGCAAAATTTTCCAGCAGTTGCCTTCACTGCAAGAGACAGTGGCGAAGCCTGAAGAGAAAAAGACCTTTGATGAGCCAGTCTCGCAGGAAAGCCGCATACGCGCTTGAAGCCTGACACTCAAAATGGAACAAACATACTGCGGTCTGTCATGCTAGCGGAGCGTAAGCCTTTTGTCTTGTCATGCTGAGCGTAGCGAAGCATCCATACTGGATTCCTCACTGCGTTCGGAATGACAGGAAAAAGCGTTCGGGATGACAGAGAAAATGCACGAAACGACCGAAAGAAGGTTTGCGTGTCCTACCTGTCATGCTGAGCGGAGCGAAGCATCCACGCTTGGATTCCTCGCTGACGCTCGGAATGACAGAAAAAGCGTTCGGGATGACAGAGAAAATGCACGAAAGCTACCTATGGAAGGGTTTTCATGTGCTACGTGGCAAGCTGAGCGGAGCGAAGGACACGAAAGGATTACTCCCAGCCTCGGAAACAGGGAAAGCTACGGGATGACAGAGAAAATGCACGAAACGACCGAAAGAAGGTTTGCGTGTCCTACCTGTCATGCTGAGCGGAGCGAAGCATCCACGCTTGGATTCCTCGCTGACGCTCGGAATGACAGAAAAAGCGTTCGGGATAACGCAAAGAAGTGCACAGAATAGCTATGCTCTGGTAAGGGTCTTCATGTGTTAGGAAGCAAGGTTAAATCACAAGGGCAAGAAAAATTACTCCCAGCCCAAACATGACTGCTACGGCTAAAAAAATCGCACCAGCCTGAATACCGCCCTGCGCTTTTGCCCTCAAGGTAGAAAGCAAAGCAACAAAGGCACCTAACGCGATTACAATTCCAGTGACCAAGAGTGCTGAACGCATGTACAATCAATAGAAGCTATCTGAAGGACAGAACATTAAAGGAACATTTCAGGTTTGAGCCGCCGTGTAAAGTAGTGCATAGCCACATTGACCATCCATATCCAGTTGAACGGCTTGCCTTTCATACGATACCAGATATTCTTCCATGAGTAGACTTCCTGCTGAATTTTGATGAACGCACGCAGAAATTCTTCGCGCTCCATCTTTGCAGGCTTGTAGATGTAGTGGTAGGTGTCATACTTATCCCAGTTAAAATGTTCAATGCGTGGTTTCATTTCTTCAAACCATGGTGTGCCAGGAAAAGGCGTAGCGATTGTAAAGACGGGAAACTCGATGCGGTTGCGCATGATAAAATCGTATGTGCCTTGAAAACTCGCCATGGTGTCGGTGTCGAAGCCGAAGATAAAATAACCTTGAATCGCGATGCCTTGTTTGTGCACATTAGCAACGACTGCGTCGTAGCGATTGATACGGTTGGAGCCCTTATGCACGTACTTAATGGTTTCGGGAGTGGTGGACTCGAAGCCAATATTGAGAAGTTCGCAGCCAGCTTCTTTGGCAAGTTCGGCGACGCGTGGATTTTCCAAGAAATTCATAGAGATGTTGGCGTTCCATTTGGCGCCAAGACCGACCATGGCATGGAGCAATTCTTCCATGAAAGCAGGTTTGAAGCTGATGTTATCATCCATAAACGAAATATGAATGTCCTTTCTGCCCAGCCGCTCTTGATGAAAACGAATTTCCTCAACTACTCTCTGGCTATCGCGTGTGCGGAAAGATTTGCCATAAATTGTAGGCGTGGTGCAAAAATTGCACCCGACTGGACAGCCTTTGGTGGCAAGCACAGGGATGCGAAAACTATAATTTTTAGCATTTGGAGAGCGCAAAACAATGTTAAAATCAGGTCTATCCATTTCCTGCATGGACTTAAACGCCCCAGCACGATACTGCGGTTTCATGGTGTCGTTTTCGACATCTTGGCGCAGGGCATCCCATACCGACTCAACCTCACCAAAAACGACGCTGGTGGCATGTTCTTTGGCTTCTTCAAAAAGCATGGTAGGATGAGTGCCGCCTAAAATCACGCGCTTGCCTTGTGCCAAAGCTGCGTCAGCAATCTGATAAGCTCTTGTGGCATTGAGCGTACGCGACGTAATAGCGACTACGTCGTAAGGTGAGAAATCTTCGGGCACCTTGTCGCCGATGCGCTCATCAATAAAATCGACATCAAAATGCTTCTGCGCTAGCGTGCCAACCATCATAAGATTGAGTGGGATGCTAACCTTTCCTGAATCAACCATTAAATTGGTGCGGCTCTTTGGCTGAATAAGTAACCAGCGCTTGCGTCGTTTGGGCTTAGAAGAAGCGGCAGGAGGAAATGAGACTTGCTCAAGAGGTACAAAACCGTTCATAGTGACTCTCCTCGAATGTTAAAAGGTGGATTCATTTTTTAAGCAAGATACATAGAAGCCAAGCGAAACTCAAAAGCCGTTCTGGACGCTAATCGCCGTGAGCATGAATTTCAAGCAAGAAAAGAAATTAAAAGTGTAAAATAGACGTTTAGTTAGGTGGTTTAACTCAAAACACCCTGCACAATAGGCTTGCAGGTTTAGTTATCAATGCAGTAAACTCCAAAAGATGAAATACAAAATTGCTGTTCTCGTCGTTACATATGGGGAAGTGGAGCAACTTTCTTTACGCTCGCTCTATCCGAGTTCGTGGCGAATTTTGCAGCTGATTACCTCTCGCATTGCCACTTTGCCCCTACCACTCAAAGCATTTATTGCCCTGCTGCGTAGCCTGCGCCGAAAAAAAGAATGGAAAAAACTTGGCTACCAACCTAAGCTGGCACAAATCAACCGTGCACAAACGCAAGCACTGGCAAAAAGATTAGAGACGGTTAAACAGCTTTCAGGACGCAATGTGGAGTTTGTGGTTCGCGATGCCTACTACTTCACCAAGCCGTATTACGAAGATGTGCTCAACGAAGTCAAAAGGTCGTGCTATGCCGTGATTGTCATTCCCATGATTCCCATTGAGTCGGAATTTGCATGCGGCGTGGGATGCGCGCTGGCGCTGGAGCACTTCGGCGATAGCGTCTTTGAACGCGTGCGCGTCATCAAACATCTCTGGAACAATGAAGAGTTTATCAAGCTCTGTGTCAATCGCATATTTGAAAAGTATGAGCGGCGTCAGGAACGCAAAGTCGGTTTGGCATTGGTGGCGCATGGCACGCTCATTAAGGACACAAAAGGCAGAGAACTGAAAATCAACACAGGCTACAAGGAAACGCTGATGTTCTACGAACGGCTCAAAACTGCAATTGAGCACGATACGCGCAATCGCTTTGCAAGCATCAAGCTGGGCGCCATGAATCACAAATTCGGCGGAATATGGATGCCCCAAACCTTAGAGCGCGCATTGGAAGAATTCCGAGCAGAAGGCATTGAAGAAGTCGCAGTCTTCCCGTTTGGATTTTTAGCCGACAACAGTGAGGCAGACCTTGAAGCGGTCATGCAAGTGCGTGCTGCAGGTTACCCCATGCAGTATATTCCATGTCTCAACGATTCGCCGGGGTTTATGGATTGGCTGGCAAAGCGCGTCATGCTGTCTGCTGAGCATCTGCTGAAACTTCAAGCCTCTACACTGGTGCAAATGCCATTCCAACTCGAGATTGCAACTAACCCATCATCCTAATTGGTGCCATACAAAGACACTGCTGCTGCAGTCAGGCTCTAACTTGCTAAGAGAAAGGATGAGGTTTTATCGCTTAAAGTGATTGCATTATATTGGCGCAAGCGTCCCAATTGCTGGCAACGGCGATTTAGACCGAGTAACTCTCTAAACAACTGAAAGGTGAGAGCTAATACGGCACAACGGCAATCTCTAACTTGTGATGCGCTTGCTACGATTCTCTTTGATATGGTTCTGTGCCTGCTGCATCGCTCTGACGCTCAATGCACAGGTGAGCGTCGACAACGCTTTGAGTATGTCGGTCGGTGGTGCTGGCTCGGCATACTTTGGCGCCATCCCCGGCTTTGACCTCAATCCTGCACGACTGGCAGCCTACGAGTTCCATGAGCGGAGATTGAGTTTTCTGTTTTCCCCATTGGTTTGGCGTTGCAAAACAATGCGTTCAGTATTGATAACTACAATCGCTTCTTAGGGCGAGAAAGTCGCAATGTGCCAGCGCCGCGCACAACGACATTTTGGACGGCGCAAGATAAAGCGGAAATTTTAGCGCTCGTGCCTGAAGCATGGCGAGTCAATGTAGGGGTAAGCGTTCAACTCTTTGGCGCGGCGTTCAATGTCTCAGAGCAAGTTGGCGCATTCGGCTTTGCCATTCGTGACCATATTGGCACACGGTTTAGCATTGCAAAACCATACCTTGATTTTACGCTCAACGGCAACTCCAATCTGCTGGGACAGAACATTGAATCGCGCGGCAGCAATGGGCGAGGGTGGTGGCACCGCGATTACACACTGGCATACGCACGCAAATTCAACCTGCCAGAGAGCGTCTCTATCAAAAATTTTTATGCCGGCATTGCGCTCAAATATGTGCAATCGTTTGCATTTGTGCATCTTGATAATCAAACCGCAATTTTTACGTCGCAAACTGGAGATAGCTTAGCCAGCCAGTTGAATTATCAGTGGCGTGCTGCGGCGCCCGAGAGAATCCCACCGTTTCTGACACCAGATGTGGTCGGAAGTGGTTTTGCTGCAGATGTGGGTGTGTCGGCAGAGGTCTATCGAGGAGTGAACTTGGGAATTTCCGTGATGAACCTGGGTAGCCTATCATTTGGCGGCTCAACGGCTTATCAGAGGCTGGCAGACACGGTAGTGAGTTTTACTGGCTTTACTGACCCATTTGATGACCAAAAAACACAGCGTGAGGTCGATAGCTTGCGTAAAGCTATTGAACACACCTTGCCAAGTGTGTTGCCATTTAGTATGGCGCTACCGTCGCTCATACGTCTGGGCGCAGCGTGGGACCTAAGGTCGTTTGCCGACATTCCGATGGTAGTGATGCTGGATTGGGTGCAGGGCATCAATTCCAACTTTGGCAACACCACAACACCGCTGGTTGCCATCGGTGCAGAATGGCGAGGCGTGCCGAATTTACCACTGCGTGCAGGATTGAGACTTGGCGGCAATGAAGCCATAGCGCTCTCGTTAGGACTTTCTTTCGATACGCCTGAAGCCACATTTGACATCAGCACACGCGATGCGCTAAGCTTTTTCTCGTTCAATTCGGCACGGCAATTTTCAGCAAGTTTGGGGGTTCGGTTTCGCTTGCTTAGACCCATAGAGCAATTGCCGCCAGAGCGTTTCTATGCGCCTGTCATTGCTCGTGAAGCCTTGCCCATGATTGAAATTCTGGCAGCACGCAATAGCATTGAGCAAGGCGATTCAACCATGCTGATTTGGACAACCCTCGATGCCGAGCAAGTCAGAATTGAACCAGACATAGGCGAAGTGCCACTCAAAGGCGCACAAGTGATTAAGCCGCAACACACGACAACCTACATCCTCACGGCAAAAAATCGTTATGGTGAATTGGTGGCGGCGGCGCATGTCAGAGTCAATCCGAAGCGCGAGATTCCGCCGCCACCTCCACCGCCACCTCCACCACCACTCAGCAAAATCGGCGATAAAATTTTCATTCGCATCAACTTTGAGCTAAACAAATACCGAATCTTGGATACAGAACGTCCGAAGCTGGATACACTCATTGCGCTGCTCAAAACAAAGGAGCGCGAAAGGTTCATCGTGGAAATTTCAGGGCACACTGACAATACAGGTAAGGGCAAGCTAAAGCCCAAGCAACCCACAGAATCTGAAGAGCAATTTCTCAAACGCAAAGTGGCATTTGAAAACGCACGCAAACTCTATAACCTCTGGCTCTCACTCAAGCGGGCAGAAGCTGTCCGAGACTACTTGGTGAAAAACGGTATTGCCAAAAGACGGCTCACTGTGCGCGGCGCTGGTGAAAACGAGCCAATCGCCTCAAACGACACGGAAATCGGACGTGCGAAAAATCGGCGAATGGAAGCCAAAGTCATCGGAGAGCTCTTGGGCGACATTGAACTGGAGCCAGTACCAGCACAAAATAAGCGTAAAACCATTGCAAAACCTTCAGCCGTGAGCAAACCATGAGAATTTCCCAGAGCCTAAGTGTTCTGGCTCATCGGTAGCAAGTTACGCCTTGTCGTCGCTTGGAGAAACATAGACAGGCTCGAGGCGAGTAATTTCACGCTGCTGGCTTTGCATAGAAAAAAGTGTATGAAATTCCTGCTTTTTCATCTGCCGATAAGCCTCGGGAAACTTGCGAGCCGTAAGGCGATACTCTGCCAGGCATGCGCTGAACAAGCAAGAAGCAAGGCATACCCCTTGTAGAGTCGAGCTCGACCGATAAGCCGTGCCGTGTCGGAAGATAGCACATGAATTGGATGCTTATCCAAAACGAGGTATGAAAGTGGCAGGTCGGAAAGGTCAATGCCCAAATGTGCTTTGAAGTCTGCCCAGCGGGCTTGAGTAAAAGCCTCTTGAGGCGGTTTAGCAAAGTGATGACACCAATGCGCACGATGCTCTGGTAGAAGCAATCCACATGCGCCTTGATGCGTGCAAGGTGCCACAATGTGGAACGATGTCCGCAATGCTTCGCGAACCTCAATCAGTTTGCGACTGGCGTAGCGGTCGCCCGATTCCACCCAGAGAATAGCGGCAGCAGAACGAAGTTGAGTAAGCAGCGTATCCAGTGCAGAGTCGCTAAGCTCAGTGATGATGTGGCTAAGTAGCACGATGCCACAAAATGACGTGCGCTCATCAAAAGGCAAGAGTGTGATGTGGGGAAATTCAGAACGAATTTTTTCTTGAGAAAATTTTAGGGCAAGTGTCGAGCGGTCGTAAAGCGTTACGGAAGATGAGTGGAAGTAACGAAGAAACGTGCGTGCGGCGATGCCTGTGCCACAGCCCCAGTCTAAGAGCGGAAGTGCAGGCGGTTGCCAGCGAAGTTGGAGAAGTTCTGCCAAAACATGTTGCCATTTCCATGCGATGCGCTGCGCAAAGGTATGCTCATAGAGCTCAAGCACTCGCGGGGTAGTCCAGTAGTCTAAATGACCGGCGCGCCGGTCTAAGAACTGCGCGCGCAAATGTTGAAGCTGTTGCCAATCCTCGTGTGAAAAGGTCATAGAAAGCAGTTTGGAATGAAAATTTCTTGCATCAATACAGCACGAAAAAAATGAAACGGCGAGCATTTCTAAAAACCGCGGCGGTGCTAACACTCGGTGCTACTTTAGAATCCTGCCTGAATCCTACTGCACTCGATAAGCTTGCTCCGGCGGCGCCAACTTCAATTCGCGTGGAGGGGTCTTTGAGCTGGATAAAAGTATCATGGGCAGCGGTAACAACCAATAGCGATGGTAGTCCCATCAGCGATTTGCAGGCATATCGGATTTACCGCAGCTTGATTCCAGCAAGTGGTTTCGAGCAAGCAGGGAGCGTAAGTAGCAATGTTACTGCATGGAAAGACACCGCAGTTCGAGCTGGTCAGATTTGGTATTACAAAGTAACCGCCGTTGATAAAAGTGGCAATGAATCGCAGTTTTCGCCAGAGAGTGCGCCAGCCATACTGTCAATTCGTGTGCCACACGCTATTTTGCCGCAGCACGGAGAAGCTTTATTTCTCAACTATGACGGACAAAGACCGCCGCCAAGCGATACGCGCTCCGATATTAGCATAACACGCTTTCAGGGCAGCTTCATCGTGCTCTCGCGCTTTTGTACTCATGCAGGATGTAGCAACATGATTTTCAAAAATTCAGAATGGGAATGCCAGTGCCATGGCTCTCGCTTTTCACAGCAAGGTGAAGTGCGCGAAGGACCAGCGCAGAACGCTCTGAGAGCATTCAACTTTACACAGGAGAGCAACGGCGATTTGATTGTCTCATTTACATGAGCATCTCAAAGTCAATATGCGACAACGCCCGTGCTGAAAGCATGCCATTTCACCTTAGTATTTGCTGGCAGCCATTCTGCTACTCAACACATCATTGGAAAATTTTGGCAGCGAGCGTGGTCGTTGGGTCAGACCAGTAGTATCGGTTAAGGTTTTCATAAAGGCGATGATGTCTTGAATTTCTGCTTGAGTTAAGCCGAGTGTATCGGGTGGCAGAGTTTGGTTAGCTAAATCAATGCCGATACCTTTGCCGCCGCCCATGTTGTAGAAGCGCATCACTTCATCGAGCGTTTTGTAGACGCCGTTGTGCATGTAAGGCGCAGTCAGTTCTATGTTGCGTAGCGTAGGCGTCTTGAACATATACTTATTGAGTTCAATGCCATTGATTGCCATTTTGCCAATGTCGGGGTCGATTTCAGCTTGTTTCCACTTGGCTTCTTTGGGCACGCCAATCACTTCAGCTTCGGTCTCTTGGAAGGTGGGCGGCACTGTGCCATTGAAGAGCGGGATAAAGTGACAGGTTGCGCACTTGGCTTTTCCTGCAAAAAGGTTAAATCCGCGCTGTTCCTGTGCATTCATCTTGGTTTTGTCGCCGCGCATATACTCATCAAAGCGTGAGTTGAATGAGCTAAGTGAGCGCATGTAACTTGAAATTGCACTGACAATATGCTCTGCAGTTACAGCACTCTCACCACCAAAAGCCTCTTTGAAGCGCATGCGATAGTCTTCACTTTGCGCAAGAATTTTGGCGACAGAATCCAGAGAATGATTCATTTCGTCTGGGCTATGAACCACGAAGCGCACACGGTCTTCGAGATAGACCGTTTTTTGGTCGTAGGAAGAACTGGCTTGATAGGCAGAATTGATAACAGTGGGGGTGTTACGCAAAATTTTATCGTTGCCAGTCAGCGTAAGGGCGCGAGGCAAACCATCAGTGAAAGCTTTTTCAGGTTGATGACATGATGCACAAGACCGCTTTCCGTTTATGGACAGCAGCGGCTCAAAAAAGAGAAGATGACCAAGTTCAACTTGTTTCGGATTCAGGGAGTCTTGATAGTTGGGTGTATAGACCAGCGGGTTGAGCGCATCATGGTCGAAGAGTGTTTTAGCAGTGGTGCGAAAGACGCGCTCGGTTTGAAGAATCGGAATACCAAGTGCAAGTTGAGCATCAAAAAGCGCCCGACTCAGTGGATTGGCAAAATCTACGATAAACTCCAAACGGTTAAAGCTGTCGAAGCTGTGTGCGTATGTTGCCAAATACGCAATAGCCTTTGAGAAAAGTGTGTCAAGCTGACGCGCGTATGCAGGATTTTTCTCTTCAAGTGCTTTGGTGTAGGGCGCAAACGCTTCGGCGAGTCCTTCCAAAGCCGCCTTGGCTTCGTGAATGGAGTAGAGTGCCACAGGAGAATCAAAGCCGGTGATGCCAAGCGTGATGACACGAGCAATTTCCAGACGCATGGCATCAAGGATGCGATTATCGGTCAGTGGCTTTTTGATGATAAGCCCATCGAGGCGTTTGCAAAGAGACCGCATGATTTTGACCTGCGCAAGCATAGCTTCTCTCGAGCTGAAATCAACTTCGGGGAAAAGAAATTCTTCCAAGACTTGAAAACCAGTGGGCTGTTCAATCTTGTATTCTTCGCCGACCTCTTCTAAAGCAGGACCGTTCATTGCCTCCGAAGTGGAAGGGGCATAATACTCCAAAAGAAATTCCATGCGTTTGTAAGCCAGACGAGCATGTTTGAATGCTTCTTGCAGCGCCTTGGCATGGGAAGAATCCTCCTTTGCTTGAGCAATCAGTGAATCGAGCACGGCAAGTGAGCGTTCAAACTCGCTCAAGTTTTTGATGAAAAGGGGTTTTACAGCAAGCTCGGCAAGTTCTTGCGAAGTCTCAGGGGCTTGCTGCTTACAGCCGATGAAAGGCACAAAGAAAATGCACAGAATAGCGACAAACTTTACAGCGTAACGCATATTGAAAAAACTTTAGGAAGTTTGTTTGAGCATGAAAAGAGCCGCATCTGGCATGCGGCTCTTTGCGTGGTTCTGATACTTTTCGTGTGTGCGATATGCTTAGCGTGGCACATTGGTAAGAATGAGCACATAGCTACCTTCGCCAAGGTTTGTCGGTCCTTGAGCGGCAGGAAGTGTGCCTCGGTCAGGATTGCGGAAATCTCTGCCGGGGATTTGACCACCTTGTCTCCAAGTGTGAGTTTGCACGCACACAAGGAAAGTGCCGGGACGACCTGTTTCGTTGGAGACATCAATCATGGCGCCATACTCCCACTCGCCAATAGCAAAGCGTCCGTCAGAGCCGACAAACCAGTTAGTAGGTCTGCCATCTGTGTTAATGGGCGCAATATACTTGCGTTGCAACGCACCGCCATCGCGAATCGGTCCAACTTCCATGAACACGGACAGAGTGCTGGTCGGTGAGCCAATTCTCCATTGGTAGATACGGGCATCATGATTTTGACGCTGTGCATCAAAGACGGTGCTGACGCCAGTAAGCTCACCGCTGTTCGGACGATAGCGATTGGCATCTTCTTGAATGTAGACGTAATTCTCGGTCACGCAGATATTATCGACATTCATGAACTCGCGGGCAGGACCGTTAATATCATCGCCGTCAAAGATAACTTCAAGCGTTCCTTCAAGCGGGTTATTGGCATCGAGCATAAGGCGATAGACTCTGCCATACATGGTGCGGTCGTTGTTCGCATTGCGGTTGCCACCCCATGCTTGACCTGTAACACAGAAATAGAGTTCGCGTGCAGCAGCATCCGAACCTTTGCGATAATCAATGTCTTCAACGCGACCAAACAGCAACGCATTCAGACGGCGAGATTCGCTGTTGAATTCAGCCGCAGGACGAGTGGTCGCATTTGTGATTTCTACAAACTCAATGGGGTAGGTTTGACCGACAACCATATCGCGCTCACGGGTGCTAGTGCTGTTCTTACGGCGAGCAACATAAAGCTTGCCGTTGTCAAAGTTGCCCGTGCCTTGTCCAACGTACATAACCAGCTCACCGCCGTTGGCAAAATCATCATCGCCAATGAGAGTTACTGTACGGTTCGGATATGTACCCTTAGGAAGGGTAACGGCATTCTCAGCGCTCCAGTAGCCGAAGCTGGTGAGAATACGGTCTGTTTCACTTGGACGCCCATATGGGTCAACAATGTGTATCTGCGAGTCAAACCCAGACTCACCGCAAGTGATAAACTGCGGACGGGCAACGCCATGGATTTCAGGCGTAACCATGGTGGCGGAGCACAAGCGATAGAGCCCATCATTTGAGGTCATGAGATATTCGCCGCGCACCGGACGGAAAGTCTGGTCAAGTATTACTCGAGACACTGCAAAGTTATCTTCATGGTTGCAAACAAAAGTAAAGGTGCCATCGGGATTTCTAAGAAGCCCAGCGCCATCAGCCATGCCGCCGAAAACAAAGTTTGGAGACTCACGAAGTGTGTCGTCGCTGCTGATAAGCGTGAAAGCCTGAACCCCGCTGGCAAGGCGAGTAACAAAAGTTGGTGTCACCGAATACTGGCGAAACTCAACTAAAGTAGATGAGCCGCTGTCGCTGGTATTGCTGCGGCAGCCTGAAAGAATCATTCCACCTAACAAAAGGCAAGAGAGCGCGCTGAATAAAAGTGTTCTTGGCATGTTTGTCGTTGTGTTTATTAGTTATTTGTGATGAATTTGCAAGGCATTATCAAATCGTCAAGGCATGGTGCTTCGCTCTCTTTTGCGGTTTTTTGACAGCACCCACTTAGAGTGTGAGCGATTAGAGCACACGAAGAAGGAGGAATGAACAAGGGTTTTTTCAAAAGAGACGAGAGACACATAGCCTTGACAATTCAGGCGCAAAGATAGGGCGAGGCTGTTACAGAAGTGTTATTGCAAAATGAAATTAGCATTAAAAAGTCAGAGCAATTGAGTATATGCTTATGAAATGAAAAAGTAGATACGCTATGCCAAGGTATGACAAGAGTCGGGAAAGTTTCTATCAGAAAAAGAAGACTGTGGAAAGTGTGGTCCCTGCAGGACTTGAACCTGCGACCAAGCGATTATGAGTCGCCTGCTCTGACCAACTGAGCTAAGGGACCACTCGTCGTGTTAGACAAAGATAACCTTTGTGCCGTGCTTCTACAAGGATGAGTTGCTTGTAAGTGCAATAGTGGCGCGCGAAGTGTAAATCGGACCTTTGGGCGTAAGGCAACTTTCAATCAGGGCAAAAGAATCGACACGCTGGCGCCCGATAAATGAAGGCGCTAAGGCTTTGACAACTTTGCCAAGACCGCTCACTGTGCGACCCTGTCGCATGCGACCAATGGTAAGATGAGCAGAAAACTGGCGAGCATCTTTCGGAAAGCCAATCGCATCAAGTTGAACCTGAATGCGTTCAGCAAGTGCGGACAGGTGTTGCTGACCATCCTGCACGCCAATCCAAAGAGTTTGCGGTTGTAAAAGTGAGGGAAAAGCATCTGCCTGACCAAAACTAATCTCGAAGGCTGAACTTGCCGCTTCATGAAGCGCTTGTGTAAGTGCTGGAAGGGTCGCTGACGGCACATTGCCTAAAAATTTCAGCGTCAGGTGAAAGTTCTCTGGCTCAACCCACTTGATTGCCGTCTTAGCACTCGGACATGCTGCCGTCAGCTCATCGCAAAAACTTTGCACCGCCGCACGCAGCGAGGGCGCTAAAAAAATGCCGACAAAAGCTCGCATCTTTCTCACATTCACGAACAAGGTAACGATAAAATAAGAGAATTTTGTGGCAACGAAGTATAAATTCAGAGTGAAAATACCCGAGGCGCATAAACACCTTGCTGAAAGCACCTTGCTGAAAGCTCTTCACAGCCTGACGGTGAAGGCAACTTTCCTACAGCATATGTCGCAACATGGTGATTACTGCTTTCAAGAAAAGTAAAAACAGCTAAACATAAATGAACACCGACAAGCTGGAACAACAAGTTCAAACTGCTGAAAGCAAAATTGCACAAGTAGATGCGCTCAATGCGCAGGCGTGGGAAATAAAATACTCCGAGCCAAAACAGGCAATGCGGCTGGCTGAAGAAGCATTGGCACTGGCACAATCAGAGAACTATCTCAAAGGCATCGCATATAGCCTGCGTAACAAGAGCGCTCTTTTGGCAATGTTCTCACAATATAGCGAAGCACTTACGGTATCCCTTGAAGCCGTAGAACGCTTCACAGAAATAAATGACATATCAGGCAAAGCCTCAATGCTAAACATCTTGGGTAACATCTACACAGACCTAAGTGACTATGAAAAGGCGCTCTACTATTATGACCAGAGCATGACGCTCTACGAAGGGATTGATGACAAAAGCGGCGAGATAACAACAATCATGAACATTGGTTCAATCTATCAACAGCTTGGCGAGCATGACCGAGCCTTAGGATACTTCTTGGAGAGCTTGAGTATCAATCAGACACTCAAAAATCAGGATATTGAAGCCAGTGTGCTCAATCGCATTGGGGAAGTCTATGTTGCTATGGGAAAAGCAAAACAAGCCTTGGAGTATTTCAGAAAAGGACTTACGGTAGCGGAGGTTGCTCAACTGCGCCGAACAGAAACGCTACTGCTACTGAATTTGGGCAAAGCCTATATCGCATTAGGTGACCCTGAAAATGCACTCTCATTTATGATGCAGAGTGTGCAGTTTGCACGCGAGTTGGGCGACCGCCGACTTGAAGCGGAGAGTTTGAGTTGTGTTGCCGCACTGCATCGTGGATTGAACGACTTCAAAAAAGCTGAACAGCGTTTTCAGCAAGCATTAAGCCTTGCTCAAGAAATCGGCGCAAAAGATTTGGAATACAGCTATCACTTGGCGTTGTCGGAGATTTTTGAAACCATAGGGGATTTGAAGAAAGCCTTGGAGCATTACCGAGCCTTTCACAGTGTCAAAGAGAAAGTCTTTGGAGAAGAAGCCAGCAAACGCATTCGGCGTATCACCATTGAGCGTGAAGTGGAAAAAGCACAGCGTGAAGCCGAGCTTGTAAGAATGCGCAACTTAGAACTTGCCAAAGCCAACAAAGCCCTCGAAGAAGCCAATCAACTCAAAACTGAGCTACTGGGCATCGCCGCACATGACCTGAAAAACCCGCTCTTCTCGATTATGACCTTTGCCGATATGTTGCTTGACCCAAATTCATCAATAGGCGACAGACAAACACAATTTCTTTCTCTCATCAAAGACCTCGCCTATCGAATGCATCACATTATTGAAGGGTTGCTCAACAACATGACAATTGAAAGCGGCAGAGTCCAGCTCAACATGCGCCCAGTAGATGTTGGTCAGTTAGGCGCCCTGCTGGTGGAAATTGCATCGATGCGCGCTGAACAGAAAGAACAGCGCCTCACAAGCCAAATCGAGTATGGATGTTGGGTCAAAGGGGATGAAGAACGGCTAAGAGAAGCAATCGATAACCTAATTAGCAATGCTATCAAATACTCGCCGCGCGGCAAAGCAATTGAAGTGCGCATTTACCGAAGAGATAAACATGTCGTGTGCGAAGTAAAAGATGAAGGGCAGGGATTTTCGGAAGAGGAAAAAGAAAAACTCTTCAAAAAATTTCAGCGCCTGACCGCCAAACCCACAGGCGGAGAATCTTCAACTGGCTTGGGCTTGGCAATTGTCAAGCAGCTTATCGAAATGCATGGCGGCAGAGTGTGGGCAAAATCAGAAGGACTGGGGAAAGGGAGCACATTTGCATTTGAACTGCCTTTGCTTGAAGCACAAGTATATGAGCAACCTGAGTGAATTGAAAAGTAAAATAGAAACTGCTCACAGCCTTCAAGAAAAAGTCGATGCCTTAAATCAGCTTGCGTCTGTTTTAACCATTGACCACGCAGAGTATAGAGCTGGGCTGGCTACGGCGCAAGAGGCAAATGCTCTGGCAAAATCCATTCAATACGAGCAAGGCATCAATGAAAGTGATTACATCATCACTGTTAGCCTTGCACGGCTGGGACAAAACGAAGAAGCGGCTCGAAGAGCCAAAATCGCAATTGAAAGATATGAAAAGGCAAATGATGAAGTGGGCTTAGCCAAAGCACGACTTTGCTTGGGAACAATCTATTATGCCATCGGTGAGTATGCCATGGCGCTGAGTGAGATGCAAAAAAGTCTCTCGCTCTATCAAAAGTTGCGCGATAGCAAGGGAGAAATGTATCTCATGCAAAACATAGGGAGTGTGTATTTAGAGTCAGGAAATTTATCTCTGGCACTGGAGTGCTTTGAATATGCGCTCTCTGCAGCAAAGAAGCTGAACGACCGTACGCAGCAAGCCATGGCGCTGGGAAATATCGGTGTGGTGCATGAAAAGCTGGGCAATCATGAACAGGCACTGGAGTTTCATCGTGAGTGCATGGCGATTGTAAAGTCGCTCAACTCCATGTATCACTTAGCCGTAGCGCACTGCAATCTGGGGTTAGCCTACTCCAATTTAGGTCAGTTGGATGAGGCAAGTCAGCACTTGCAGCAAAGCTTGGAACTCTCACAAAAAATCGGTCTGCAATACATTGAGGCTTACAGCTACTACGCAATAGGTTGCCTGTCTTCGAAAGCAAAAGATAGCAACGGGTCTGAAAGCATTCAGACGCTGCAGACCGCACTGAAAATTGCCGAAAAAATTCATGCAAAAGACCTCATCGCAAAAATCTATCTGGAACTTGCCGAAAGTTATGCCAAAGCTGGTGATTATGAACAAGCCTTCTTGGCACACAAAGCTTATCATGCGGCAAACCGAGAACTATCGAGCGAAGAAAGCGACCGCCGACTCAAGGTGATGGGAGCCGTCTATGAAGTCGAGCAAGCCAAAATGCAGGCAGAAATCTATCGCTTGCGCAACGTAGAACTCATCGAAGCCAATCAGTTGAAGACAGAACTCATGAGCATTGCCGCACATGATTTGAGAAATCCTCTGCAAGCCATAATCGGATTTTCAGAATTGATGTTGGAGCAGCTTAATAAGCAAAGTGAACTATACCGAATGACGAGCACCATCTACAGTGCGGCGCAGCGTATGCATGAACTCATCTCAGATTTGCTTGAAATGTCAGCGCTGGATGCAGGAAAAATTGTCCTGCATAAAGAGCTAACAGATGTTTCCTCACTGGTAATAAATACCGTGTCAGAATGCAGAGTGCAAGCTGATGCAAAAAAGCAAACCATTGAGTGCTCACTTGAGCCAAATGTAAAAGCCGAAGTAGATGCGGCTAGACTGAAAGAAGTCTTCGTCAACTTGATAAGCAATGCCATCAAGTATTCGCCCTGTGAAAAAGTCATTAGCGTCAGTCTGAAGCACGCTGGCGAAAAATTTCGATTTGAAGTCAAAGATGAAGGGCAAGGCTTAACGCCAGACGATATGAAGAAACTCTTCATGAAGTTTCAACGGCTTTCGGCTAAACCGACAGGTGGAGAATCCTCGACTGGATTAGGTTTGGCGATTGTTAAACAAATTGTAGAACTGCACAATGGTCAGGTCTGGGCAGAGTCAGCAGGCAAGGACAAGGGGGCGACATTCATTGTCGAAATCCCCACTGAATAGCGTGTGCAAGCGAGCCTATCAATTTCTTATCTTCAGGCGAAGAGTGAAATAATAGCATGTAAAAATCTAGAGAGAAAGATGAAACCGCATAACATCATTCTTCTTACGGATTCCTACAAAATCAGTCACTATAAGCAGTATCCGCCAAAGACGCAAAATGTCTATTCATACTTTGAATCGCGGGGCGGTCGTTTCAAGGAAGTGGTGTTTTTTGGATTGCAGTATTATCTCAAAGAGTATTTGGCTGGAGAAGTTGTAACCAAAAAGAAGATTGATGAAGCTGAAGAGTTTTGTGCGGCGCACTTCAATAGCTCTTTTGTATTCAACCGAACGGGTTGGGAATACATCGTAGATGCGCACAAGGGTCGCTTGCCGATAAAAATCAAAGCAGTGCCTGAAGGACTATCGGTGCCCACACACAATGTGCTCATGACGGTAGAAAATACCGATATGAACTGCTATTGGCTGACGAACTACTTGGAAACCTTGCTGGTGCAGGTCTGGTATGGCTGTTCGGTAGCCACACAGTCGCGTGAAATCAAGCGGCTCATTTTGGATTACCTTGTCGAGACAGGCACGCCTGAACTGATTGATTTCAAGCTACACGATTTTGGCTTCCGAGGTGTCTCGTCGGTTGAATCTGCAAAAGTAGGTGCAGCGGCACATCTTATCAATTTCATGGGAACAGATACGCTGGTTGGCCTAACCTTCATTCGTGATTACTACGAAAGTTCGCAGATGTGGGGCTTTTCAATTCCAGCCGCTGAACACAGCACAATTACTTCATGGGGCGAAGAAAACGAAGCACTGGCATACGAAAACATCTTGCGTCAGTATCCGACGGGCACCGTTGCTGTGGTGAGCGATTCCTACGACATCTATCACGCATGCGAACATCTCTGGGGCGAAGTCTTGCGCAAAGAGGTCTTAGAACGAGAAGGCACCCTGGTCATTCGTCCCGATTCAGGAAATCCGAAAGATGTGGTTTTGAGAGTCATTGAAATTTTGGGACAAAAGTTTGGCTACGAACTCAATCGAAAGCAGTTCAAGGTGCTAAATCCGAAAGTGAGAGTCATTCAGGGCGATGGGGTTAGCTACGAAACCATTGAAGAAGTTTTGCAAACCCTCAAGCAAAATGGCTGGTCGGCAGATAACATTTCGTTCGGCATGGGTGGTGCTTTGCTGCAAAAGTTAGACCGCGACACGCAAAGGTTTGCCTTCAAGTGCAGCAGTGTTACCATCCAAAATCAGGAACGAGAGGTTTTCAAACGCCCGATTACCGACAATGGCAAACACTCTAAACGAGGACGCCTAAAACTCATCAAAGTCGGTGAAACTTTCAAAACGGTCAGTCAAAATGATGCTGGCGATGACATCTTGCAGACCGTCTTCGAAAACGGTGAAATACGGCGAACATACTCATTTGATGAAGTCAAACGGCATGCGGCTTTAACGTTGCCTGTAAGCAGTTTGTAGTTGAGCTAAACTAAAAAGACAACAATCATAGGTTAGGTAATCTCTATCAACGAGCCATGAGTGCATTGGGAATTGTCGAGACAAAGGGGTTTGTCGGAGCGTTAGAGGCGGCTAACGCCATGCTCAAAGCTGGCAATGTGGAACTGGTGAGCAAAGAAGCAATTGGCGGTGGCTATGTGGCGGTGGTGGTCAAGGGAGAACAGCCTGCTGTCAAGCATGCTGTGGAAGCAGGGGCAATTGCGGCGCAGCGCGCCGGCGAACTTATCTCTGCACACATGCTGGAAAACCCACACGAACATCTCTACAGGTTGCTCTCTAAAGTGTAAGTCAGTGGGCATGAGACGCTTCAACTGTTAAAAACTTTTCCATTAGCTCCACGCACCGCTGATTTTCTTTGGGCAACCCAATTGAAATGCGTAGGCAGTGCGGCAAGCCAAAAGCCTTGAGCGGACGAACAATCACCCCGCCGCGTAGCAAGAATTCTGTCAGGGCATTGACACGAGCTTCGCTTTCTAAGTCAAGCATGATGAAGTTTGCCCAAGAGGGAATCCATGTATAGCCCAGTTCCGTGAAAGCTTTGGTCAGAAAAGCATAGCCTTCTTGATTGAGCTGAAGCGATTGTTGCAAAAATTCTTCATCATCCAGTGCCGCAAAAGCCGCCGCCTGCGCCACAGAATTCGGCTCAAACGGCAGTTTAACTTTCAAAAGATTGGTGATGAACTTATCATGAGCAAAGCCATAGCCTACACGCAAACCTGCAAGCCCATATGCTTTCGAAAATGTGCGCAAGGTGATGACATTGTCGTAGCGGTATGACATGGAATCGGGATACTGCGGGTCGAAGGCAGCATACTCAAAATAGGCTTCATCGAGAATAATGATAACGCGCTCAGGTATGTGCTGAATGAAGTCGTCAAATTCTTTGCGTGTGAAAATTGTGCCTGTGGGATTGTTGGGATTGCAGAGGTAAATCACTTTGGTCTGTGGTGTGACGGCATCAGCAATAGCTTGCAAATCGAAGCGATAGCCTTTCTGCAGAGGCACTTGAATGAACGGTGCGCCTTTGGATTGCGCCAGCACTTTGAACCCAATAAATGTGGCTTCAGAGGTCAGAAGTTCATCACGGTCGCCAACAAACGCACGAATGATGTTCGACATGATGCCTTCCGAGCCGGCGCCAACAATCACATTGTCAACTTTGAGGCGAAAGCGAGCGGCTAACTTCTGACGTAATGCCATTGAGGCAGGGTCGCCATAGCGATTAACGTCGGCAATTGCTTGAAGCATAGCTTGATGAGCACGCGGCGGCACCCCAAGCGGATTTTCGTTGGAAGCAAGTTTGTAGACTTCACGCAGACCATACAGCTGCTGAATTTCAGCAATGCTGCGACCGGGTACGTATGGCTCTAACTTTTCAATATGCGGCGGCACCAACTGCGACATACAGCATTCTCCAAAAGATAGGTTGCAAAAAACTGCCAGTAAATTTAGCCAAAAGCATAAGACAAATGAATCACGAAAGCAGGCTATTGAGAGCGCCAGCGTTCAGTGGAAGTCAAGGCAAGGTATGCCGCGCGCCGAGCTGGGTAAAGACTCGCCAAGAAAATAAGCACGAGCGCCGCAACAATCACGGCAAGAAAATCACTACCCATCATAGAAACAGGATAGGCGCGGATGATGAAAGATTCAGCATATGGCAGCGGCACAAGACCAAATTGCTGCTGCAAAAAACAGACCAGAAAGCCGAATGCAACACCAAGCGTAACACCAATGACGCCAATGAGCATGCCTTCAAAGAGAAAAATGCGCTGAAGACTGGCAGGCGTGAGCCCAATGCAGTAGAGGAAGTAAATATCGCGCCGTTTTTCAATGGCGGTCATGGTCAGCGAGCCAATGAGACTCAGTGCCGCAATGATGACAATCAGCAAGAGAATGATGAAACTGCCCCACTTTTCGAGTTTCATCACACGAAAAAGTTCACGAAACTTATCAGAAAGACTCTCGGCACTGTATTGCGCAGAAAGCCCCTTCTTTTCAAGCCACTGCATAAGACGCGCTTTGAGCTCTTCGTCAGAGAAGCCGGGCTTGGCGCGTAGTTCAATGCCTGTGACCACATCAGGCGCATAGCCGAACACCTTTTGTGCCGTGCTAAGCGAAGCAATCGTGTAAATCTCATCATATGTGCGGTGTGCAGAGAAAAAGTTTCGAACCCTAAGCCGGGGTAAATCCAGCGAGGAACGCAGCAGTGGGTTTTGAATGGCGGCAAGCCCTTCATCGATGTGTTTGGCGGAGAGCAATCGCACTTCGGAATTGAGCGTGGCAGAAAATTTGTAAGCAAGTGGAAATCCAATCGTGAGCCCATCATCTTCGAGCGGGCGCCGGTGTTCATCCAAGTAGTTTGCCATGTCTTGGTAGGCTTCTGGTTCTATGCCTTTGAGAATGACGACACTACTTTGCTTATCGGTAATCATCAACACTTTTCCCTCAACGAATTTGCGGGCGGATGCGACGCCATCAAGTGAGCGAAGTTCAGAAAGTAGCGAATCCGAGATGCGAATGGTGGCGCCTTGTGCTGCAATCAGTTTAGCTTCGGTATCAATAGCTAAGAAAAGGTTGTAGGCAAGGTCGCGAAATCCGTTCATCACACTAAGCACGATGATAATGGTCGCTGTGCCGATGATAACGCCCAGCACACTTATTGCGGTGATGATGTTGATGATGCGAACTTTTTTAGCGGCGAAAATAAAGCGTGAAGCGACCAGCAAGTTTGCCTTAAGCTGCGAATTTGGGCGATAGGTCGGAGCACTCATAAGCGAATCGCATTGACAGGGTTAAGTCGGGAAGCGCTATGGGCAGGAATCAGCGATGCCAAAAGCGAAATCAGCAAGGCAAGTGCCGACACCACTGCGTAGTGAAGTGGTTCAATGATAATGGGCGCCTCTGAAATGTAGTAGGTTTCTTCAGGCAGAGGAATGAAGTGAAAGCGCTGTTCAAGCAGTGAAAGTGTCAGCGCAAGTGCATTGCCAAAAACAATTCCCAGAATCGACATCAAAAGTGCTTGTGAGATGAAAATGCGGCGAATGTGTGTCGGACTGGCGCCAAACGACATCAGCACGCCGATTTCTGCACTTTTTTCCAAGACAATGATAAGAAGGGTGGAAATAATGTTGAAGGCGGCAACGACAGTGACCATCACAAGTAGCAGGGGCACGACATTTTTTTGCAGACCAAGCCATGCATAAATCGAGGCATGAACTTGATAAATGGTGCGTGCCACAAGCGGAGTTTTGAGTATGTGATTGAGGTCTTGGGCAGTTTGCCGAACAAGGTCGAAGTTTGCGGTGCGCACTTCATAGCCAGAAATGCGCTGGGGCATTTCAAGAAATTTCTGAAGCGCATCAAGCGTCGTGAAGACTACCGTTTCATCGAAGCCTTGCGAAAGACCCGTTTCATAGATGCCGACAACGGTCGCCGTCTCGAGTTTGAGCAAGCGCAAAAGTTCATCAGGGTGCTGCGCTTGAATCGGAAGGGCATCTATGGCAGCAGCGGATGAAAGCACAAGCAGTTCGGAGTGGAGCGAGAGTGAAAGGCGCTGCGCTAATTTTTTGCCGATAAGCACGGGGATTTTGAAGCGGAGGCTATCGGACAGAAATTGTCCTGAAATCACCTTTTCACGCATCGATGAAATATCGGCGGCGGGTATGATGCCTTTGAGCACTGCTGGCTCGAGTAGCGGGTCGCCTGAAAGTGAGCGCGATTTCAAAATAACATTGCGTTGTAGGAACGGAGCTGTGCTGGCAACGTTGTGCACTTGGGCAATCTCTGAAAGAGTTTTGTCATCCTGTTCGAATTCTTTGAGCGAAGCGTGAGTAACCACGATATGCGAGCCAAAAAGTGCAAGTTTGGATTCAATGATGCGGCTAAAGCCATAGACAATTGACAGCGTCAGAATGAGTGCTGCAGTGCCAATGCTGATGCCAAGCACAGCCATGAAGACGATAAATGACGGCTTGCTTTGCCGTTCTGCTCTCGGAAAGGTAAAGCGACGTGCAATGGCGAGTTCAAACTTCAAGTCTGTCTACAGTTTAGCTTGAGTGGTTTGAAGGTCAGCATGGTGCACTGAACGATTGCGACCGCGTGCTTTGGCTTCGTAGAGTGCCGCATCGGCAGCACTAAGTAGCCCTTCTTCATCAGTAGCATCAATAGGGAAAGTCGATATGCCTAAACTGGCGGTCAGGTTGCCGCCGGGCTGTTTTTCTTGGTTGATGAAGACCTCATCTTCTATGGCGCGGCGGATGCGTTCAGCAACTGCCTTGGCTTCATCTTTGTCAGTGCGTGGCAATAGCACCGAAAATTCCTCACCGCCAAAGCGTGCAGGGACATCGGTCTCACGGCACTCTTGTCGGATAAGGCGAGCAACTTTCTTGAGAACTTCATCGCCAAGCAAATGCCCATTGGTATCGTTGTAGTGCTTGAACTTATCGACATCGACCATGATGATAGAGAAAGGCTCCTTAAAACGACGAGCGCGAACAATTTCCTGATGCAGTTGCGATTTAAAGTAGCGGAAATTGAAAAGCTGGGTTTTTTCGTCGGTGATAATCAATCGGCTAAGCTCTTCATTTTTCTCATTGATGGCGTTGCCAAACTCGCTGATTTTTCGAGCCAGCATGGCAATTTCATCATTAAATGCGCGCGAGGCACTAAGCTGACGCATATCTGCAATCATTTTGATAATGGTCTGACTTTCATCGACGCGCACGGAGCCTAAGCGGGCACAAATGTCGCGAATAGGCACAGCTGTCGAGCGATAGAGCAAATAGGCAATCAGTATCAGGAATGGCAGAAATACCACAGCCATGCCAATGGCAAGAAAGGTCAGCCTAGAAAGTTCCTCTCGAAGCTGAGAGGAGGCTCCCACCAAGTCGATTTGTGTGGTCTCCAAAAGTAAGTTGAGGTCGCGCAAAATCTGGTCAATGCTTTTCTGCTGGCTTAGAGCAAGTTTGCGTACTTCGCTTGGCGATTTGGAAATTTCATCAACATGATGGAAGTAATCTTGCACAGAAGTCTGCACTCTGCGAAGTTGCGCATAGGTAATCGAATCCATTGGTGAGCGTTTCAACAAATCTTGCAGGTCTTCTTCGATGCTGACTTGGAGAGATTTCATTTTGGAAAAAAGCGAGCGGTCGCCGGTGGCAACAAACTTCCACAAGCCCGAGTCATAAATCAGTAGTCGCGTCTTGATTTCTTTCAGAATGATAAAATCATTGCTCTGTGATGCAATATATCGCTTGAAATCATGCTCAAAGCGATGAAGCAAAAAAAGCGAAATGACAGGATAAGCACCTGAGATAACGATTGCAAAAAGCAGAAGAAATATGATTCTACCTTGAAACGTCATAGAAAACAACTGCTTCAACATCATTGTTTTGGTGATACATCTGCTAATCAGTATAGCCAATAAGCAGTAGAAATTAGCAAGTGTTTTAGAGTATCCAAGCAGGCCTGCGACATGTGAAGGAAAGCTGTGTCAGGTGGCAAAACCGATGTCCAAAGCGCTCTGATTGTATCCTGAGTTTGGGTTCATCTGGCAACGGGCAGGGCTTTTTTCTTTGCAAGAAAATAGAGCACAAAGTTCAATCCTCTCTGAAATTGACAATTCTGACGGGCACTTTATACGGTGCGTATCCGTGGCGAACAAATATCTGCTGACCTTCGCGCAAAAGAAATGAAGCAAAGCCAAGCGGTAA
>AFSR01000244.1_pt1 | contig 44336 bp, 44 predicted proteins | sample 296848 | NCBI WGS metagenome assembly AFSR01 (sample SAMN02954305, study PRJNA68063) | hot springs metagenome | biome: terrestrial; feature: Mushroom and Octopus hot springs; material: microbial mat core samples; isolation source: Yellowstone National Park Mushroom and Octopus hot springs ...
TGCCCCGCTTTTGCAGCGCCTGCCAAGTGTCTTTGTGCTGAAAGGCCTCCCAAGCCCGCGCCAAGCAGGTGTAGAAGTCCAGGGCTTCGTAGCGGTCAAAGCAGTAGCCCGTACCGATCCCCTTGCTGGGAATGTGATGGCTGACCGTATCCACCAGCCCTCCCGTGCGGCGGACAATGGGCACACAGCCGTAGCGCATGGCGATCATCTGGCTGATGCCACAGGGCTCAAAGCGGCTGGGCATCAAAAAGACGTCTGCTCCTCCATAGATCAACTGAGCCAGTTGCGGCTGGTAACCCTGTTGATAGGCCATTCTGCCCGGGTGCCGCTCGGCCATCTCCCGGATCCGCCCCTCGTAGTAGGCTTCCCCGCTGCCCAGCAAGACAAATTGTGAATCGCTATAGGCCAAAAAGCGATCCAGGGTTTGGATAAGCAGATCGATCCCCTTTTGTTCCACCAAACGCGCTACCATGCCCATCAAGAACACGTCGGGGTTAACGGTCAAACCCAAGCGAGACTGGAGCGCCGCCTTGTTCACCGCCCGGCCGCTGAGGTCGTCGATGCTGAAGTTGGCCTCGAGAGCGGGATCGGTGCGGGGATCGAACTTCTCGGTGTCGATGCCGTTCAGGATCCCCCGCAGGCGCTCCCCTTTCCAGGCCAGCAGATCCTGGAGGCCCTCTCCATGGAGGCTGGTGCGGATCTCCAGGGCGTAGGTGGGCGAAACCGTATTCACTTGGTCGGCGTAGAGGATCCCGGCAGCCATGGTGTTGTGGGCGGAAAAATACCAGGGCAGCCAGGTCATGCGTTCCAGTTGCCAACGCCAAGGCCCCTGATAGGCCAGGTTGTGGATGGTAAAGACGGTGCCGATATCGGGAGCCTGGTGCATCCAGGCCGGGATCATGCCGGTGTGCCAGTCGTGGCAGTGGATGATGTTGGGTTTCCAAGGGTAGTAGGTCCAGGCAAATTCAGCCACGGCGTTGGCAAAAAAAGTAAAGCGCCAGAACTCGTCCTCGCCGTAGTAGATGCGGTGGGGAGCAAAACAATAGTGGCTGACCAAGTAGAGGGGCACATCGGTGCCGGGCAAAACGCTTTCGTAAATATCGGCCACCTGCCCCATGACCTGTTTAGACCAGATGGGATCCTTGGAGCGGGGGTATTGCCCCGGTTCCGGGCCGAACTTGTCCCAGAGAAACCCGTACAGGGGCATGATGATGCGCACATCCTGCCCCAGCTTGCGCAAAACGACGGGCAGGGATCCCACCACATCCGCCATACCCCCCACCTTGGCAATGGGGGCAGCCTCCGCCGCTGCAAACAAAATCCTGGCTTGCACCACAATGCCCTCCGTGTTGCGATGACCCTCGTCCTGCTGAGGCAAGCGGATCCCGGCAAAACCCTTCCCATCCTAAAACACAAGGGATCCCTGTGCCGGCCAAGCTGGGGCAGAGCCTCATCCTGAGAAGTGTTGCAATTTATTAATTTTTCGTAAGATAGAAGGGCGGTGCCGCTCAGAAATGCTGGGGGCGGTGCTGCACTGCATTTTTGGTTGGTTGTCTTTTTCTGGAGAAAATTGTCCTATGACCATCGCAGTAGGGCGCGCGCGCCAGGAGCGAGGATGGTTCGACATCGTCGACGACTGGCTCAAGCGCGACAGATTCGTGTTTATCGGCTGGTCGGGGCTGCTGCTGTTTCCTTGCGCCTATTTGGCCCTGGGCGGCTGGCTGACCGGCACCACGTTTGTAACCTCTTGGTACACCCACGGGTTGGCCAGCTCCTACCTGGAGGGGTGCAACTTTTTGACGGTGGCCGTGTCCACCCCCGCCGACAGCATGGGGCACAGCCTGCTGCTGCTGTGGGGCCCGGAAGCCCAGGGGGACTTTACCCGCTGGTGCCAGATTGGCGGGCTGTGGACCTTTGTGGCCTTCCATGGGGCGCTGGGCCTGATTGGCTTTATGCTGCGGCAGTTTGAGATTGCCCGGCTGGTGGGGGTGCGGCCCTACAACGCCATTGCCTTCAGCGCGCCGATTGCCGTGTTTGTGAGCGTGTTTTTGATTTACCCGCTGGGGCAGAGCAGTTGGTTTTTTGCGCCCAGCTTTGGGGTGGCGGCGATTTTCCGGTTTTTGCTGTTTTTCCAGGGGTTCCACAACTGGACGCTGAACCCGTTCCACATGATGGGGGTGGCCGGCGTGTTGGGTGGAGCGCTGCTGTGTGCCATCCATGGGGCGACGGTGGAGAACACGCTCTACAAGGATGGGGAAGCGGCGAGCACGTTTCGGGCATTTGAGCCGACGCAGGCGGAAGAGACGTACTCGATGGTGACGGCGAACCGCTACTGGAGCCAGATTTTTGGGATAGCGTTTTCCAACAAGCGGTGGCTGCACTTTTTCATGTTGTTTGTGCCGGTAACGGGATTGTGGATGTCGAGCATTGGTGTGGTGGGGTTGGCGCTGAACCTGCGGGCGTATGACTTTATCAGTCAGGAGACGCGGGCGGCGGAAGACCCTGAGTTTGAGACGTTCTACACGAAGAACATTTTGCTCAACGAGGGGATTCGGGCCTGGATGGCGCCGCAGGACCAGCCGCACGAGCGCTTTGAGTTCCCCGAGGAAGTCCTGCCCCGCGGCAACGCGCTCTAAGGAATCGTTGCCTGCCCCTTGCCAGGGATCCGCTCCTGGCAAGTCTAGGGATCCCAGAGGTTTGCGGATCCCTTTTTTTATCGGTTGCAAGGCGGCTGGGCTCGCAGGCGGGCGCAAATGGCCTGCCAAACCTGTTCCGCCAACTGGGACGGGCTGGCTTCTGAATGGATGGGCACCCGCACGTCGGCCTGGGCGTAGAAGGGTTCTCGCTCCTGCATCAGCCTCTGCAGGGCAGCTTGGGGATCGGGGGTTTGCAAGAGGGGCCGTTGGCCAGGATCCCGCTTTAGGCGTTGCCAAATGAGCTCAGGGGCCGCATCCAGCCAAACGGTGAGGCCGTGGTGCAGGTAGCTCCAATTTTTGGGCCGCAGCACGATGCCGCCCCCCGTAGCAACCACCAGGCGGGTGTAGCCGCTGAGCTGAGCCAGCACCTGGGTTTCCAGCTCCCGGAAGTGGGCCTCCCCCTGCTCGGCAAAGATCTGGGCAATCGAGCAGCCCGCCACCTGCTCCACCAGGGCATCGGTATCGAAGAAGGGGCGGCGCAACTGGGCGGCCAGCTCAGCTCCCAGGGTGGACTTGCCGCTGGCCATCATGCCAATCAAATAGACGGTCACGCCACGCAGGCGTTCGGCTTCTTCCGGCTGAATCATGAGATGGGCAAAGATCCGCTAGGGACTTAAACGTATCCGTGCTCGGCCAGAAACTCCAGAGAAAGGCCGCTCTCCGGCGGAGCCAGGCCCAACAATTTTTCCACATACTTGCCCAGCATGTCCGCCTCCACGTTCACCGGATCCCCCACCTGCAGCAAGGAGAGGTTGGTCTCGCGGTAGGTCTGCGGGATCACCGCCACCTTGAACCAGCAGCCCCCCTGGCGCACCTCGGCAACGGTCAGGCTGACCCCGTTGACGGCCACGCTGCCTTTGGGCACGATGTAGCGACCGATCTCCGCCGGCACCTTGAAGCTCAGCTCCCAGGCGTTGCCGGTGGCCGCTTGCTCCCACAGTTGTCCCACCCCATCGATATGGCCGCTGACGAAATGCCCCCCCAGCTTGTCTCCCACCCGCAGGGACGGCTCGAGGTTAACGGTGCGCGGGCCGGATCCCTGGCCCCAGACCGAGCGCCGCAGCGTTTCCGGCGAGACATCGGCCAAAAAGCCATCGGGCAGGATCTCCACCACCGTCAGGCAGAGGCCGTCCACTGCCACGCTGTCGCCATAAGCCAACTGCGGCTGTAGCTCTGGACAGATAACCCGTATTTGGGAAGAGGAGATCAACTGAGCTGTACCCAAACTGCGCACCAGACCCGTAAACATAGTTTCGGCCTCCTTGGCCCGCTTTCTAAGCTTTGGCCTGATCCCCAAGGGGGGCAGGGGATCCCCGCCATGGGCTGGGCGGGTTGGTTTTGGCTCCTCGGGGAGAGTAGGGGGTGTGCTCTTGCTGCTGGGCCTGGGCCAAAAGCCGCTCCACCTCGGCGACGAGCTGGCTTTCGCTAAAAGGCTTGGTCAGGTAGCCGGTTGCTCCCGACCACTTGCCGCGGATGCGATCCAGCAAACTATCCCGCGAGGTAACCATCAGGATAGGGAGAGACTTGAACTCTTCCAGGCTACGCACAATGCGGCAGAGTTCTATGCCGTCGATCCCGGGCATGGCGATGTCCATCAACAACAGGTGAGGCCGGTGCTGAAACAAAAGGGGGAGCACCTCGGCGGGGTTGCCCGTTGTGATCACGTGATATTTGGATAGGTACTGCCGCAGGATTTCTTGCATCACGACACTGTCGTCCACCGCCAAGAGGGTTGTGGGAGCGTGGCGCTTAGCCTGCAGCAGTTCTGGGGGCGTTTGCAGGCTCACCAGACCTTTTTTGGCCCAGGCAGCGAAAAGGCCGGCCACCTCCAGCCGATCCCGACACAGCTTCTTGGCAATGGCCTCTAGCGACTGGCCATCTTTGGTGAGGGCGTGTAGCTTTTGCCGCTGTTCGTCGGTAAGGCGATAGCGGTTGACCCGATCCCAGTTGACCACCGGCACCGCCAGCATGGTGGGAACGGCCACCCGCAACTCCGCCCAGCGATCGTGGCGGCGAGCCGCTTCTTGTAGCAGCGGCTCCAACTCAAACCCGCCAATGGGGGCCTCTTGGGCAACCCGTTCCTGCACTTCAAAGGAACAGGTGCCTGCCCGCTCAAAGAGATAGCGATCGAAATCGGTGAGCAGGTTGAGCCAGAGCGCGTCTTCCAGCTCACCTGGCTTGATCAGGCCCAACTGGGCGATGGCCTCTAGCAGTTCCGGCAGGGAGTTGTCTTTTATCAGCCGCTCCTGCAGCACTCGGATAGCCCGCTGCGACCATTCCAAGTTGAGGCGGGGAATAAAGCGGGATAGGCGCTTTAGCAGGATCTGAGGGTTGAGGGGCTGATCGGCGGAAAAGAGCAGTCTGCCGTAGTAGTAGGTCAGCACCCAAGGCTCCGTGCCCTCGGCGGGATCCCCCCCTTTGAGGTGGAGGTGCAGATAGCCGGTGCTAAACTGCCGACCTTGCTGCCGGAGCAGGGGCGCCAGTTCCCCCGCTGCAAACACAAAATGGGACATGGGACATCCTCCCGGCCAGCCTCTGCAGTCCAAATGCGCAGGGATTCACCTCGGCCACACACCCAAGCTTGCAGAGGCAGCCGTGATTCACGGCTGCTTCATCTCATTATCGTCTCTTTACCAAAAAGAAACACAAGAGGATAGCTTGGTAGCCCCGTACTTGAGTGCGGGGCGAAAAAGCCCTTGAGCCACTTTAGTTGCTTCTTTGTTATATAGAGCTTCTCCAGGAAAACAACCTACTGCGGTGCAAAACCGGCGCGGCAATAACTAACCTGGAGGAACTTCAGTCCGAAGTAAGCAGAACTTTGAGGTTATGCCTCAAAGGACTGTCTAGGGGTGTCTTGACAGCGCCTTCGCGAGTCCATTTTGGGCTGCGTAAGAATCCCCTGGGTGGGAGTGTCAAAGGCAGAACTCTGGGAACCCTACCAGCAGCCGCCCGACCGGAACCGCTGCAAGGCTCAGGCTGGGCTCGCGGCTGCAACAATCCCGTCGGCTACAAGTTTAGAGTCTCTCGCTGGGCCCGGAGCAATTCTTGGATGCCGGCCTGGGCCATATCCAACATTTGCAACAGTTGCGAGCGGTCGAAGCAGCCGGCTTCGGCGGTGCCCTGAATCTCGATCAAGGCTCCCTGCTCGTTCATGACAATGTTCATGTCCACTTCCGCTTGGCTGTCCTCCTCGTAGCACAAATCCACCAGCACCTCGCCTCGCACGATCCCCACCGAAAGGGCTGCCACCTGCTGCCGCAAGGGGGATCCCTGCGCCGGATCCAGCAGCCCCTGTTTGTAAAGCCAAGTGATGGCGTCGTGCAGGGCCACATAGCCACCGGTGATGGCGGCGGTGCGCGTGCTGCCATCGGCCTGCAGGACGTCGGCATCGACAGTGATGGTGCGGGATCCCAGCTTGTGGAAATCCAAGGCGGCGCGCAGGCTACGCCCGATGAGCCGTTGGATCTCGGCGGTGCGGCCTGAGACTTTTAGCGTCTCTCGCGGCTGGCGCTGTTGGGTGGCGGTGGGCAGCATGCGGTACTCCGCTGTCAGCCAGCCTTGGCCGGTGTTCTGCAAAAAGGGGGGGACTTCTTCGGCCACACTGGCGGTGCAGAGGACATGGGTATCGCCAAACTTCACCAGCACTGAGCCCGGAGCGTAGCGGGTGAAGTGGCGCTGAAAGGAAATCGGGCGCAATTGGGCAGCCGTGCGACCATCGGGGCGTTGCCAGCTCATGAGCAGTTCAAAAAAGGATCCCTCGCATTGTCAGTCATGTTCGCCCGAGGCAGCTCACGGCTTGGAATCTCTACAGAAGTGCCGCCGGCGCCTTGACAGGCGGGGGTCTGGAGGATCGCAGCCGTGGGCCGGTTGGGCAGGTTACAGTTGAGCAGGTTACAGTGTAAAGAAGTTCTTAACTCTCATTTCCTGCTGTTGCTATTGTTGCGGCAAGACAATGCTGCAAGAGCAGTCCTACGGGACAACGGCCAAGACAGGAAGCGACAAGGACAAGATTGCCCATGCTTCACCTCCTGCTGCAACAGCTGCGCCGATCCACTTTGGATCCCCTGCAAGAGATCTGCTGGACGCCGGAACTGATCGGGATCCTGCTGGTGTACTTTGTGCAGGGGGCGGTGGGGCTGGCGCGGCTGGCCACCAGTTTTTACTTGAAGGATAGCCTGGGCCTGGGGCCGGCGCAGACGGCGGCGCTGATGGGCTTTGCCGTCATTCCCTGGACCCTCAAGCCTCTTTACGGCCTCCTCTCCGATACGCTGCCGCTGGCAGGCTACCGCCGCCGTCCCTACCTCTTGCTCTCCGGGCTGCTGGGGTGTGGGGCTTGGCTAGGGATGGCCCTGTGGGCGCCAACGGCTGAGTTGGCGATGCTGTGGATGGTTTTGGGATCCCTGGCGGTGGCGGTGGGGGATGTCATTGTGGATTCGCTGGTGGTGGAGCGGGTTCACGGCAGCGACTGGGCGGGGACGGGCACGCTGCAGTCTTTGTCCTGGGGGGCGACGGCGCTGGGATCTCTGCTCACGGCCTATGCCGGAGGGGCACTCCTAGCCCACTATCCCCCCCAGGTGGTGTTTGGGCTGACGGCCTTGTTGCCGCTGCTGATCGCCCTGGCGGCTTGGGTGATTGTGGATCAGCCGGTGGCCTGCTCCTTTGGCTGGGATCCCTTGCGGCAGCAGGTGGGACAGGTGTGGCGGGCGCTGCGGCAACCCAGCATTCTCTTGCCGGTGTTGTTTGTCTTTATCTGGCAGGCAACCCCCAGCGCCGACGTGGCCCTGTTTTATTTTTTTACCAGCGATCTCGGCTTTGGGCCGGGGTTTTTAGGCCAGGTGCGGCTGGTTACCAGCGTCGCCAGCTTGGTGGGGGTGGCGATCTTTCAGGTGTATCTGCGGCGGATCCCGCTGCGGCCTCTATTTGGCTGGATGACGGTTCTCTCGGCAGGGCTGGGCCTAACCAGCCTCATTTTGGTCTATCACCTCAACCGGGCCTGGGGCATCGACGATCACTGGTTTAGTCTGGGGGATAGCCTGGTGCTGACGGTGGCAGGGCAGATTGCCTTTATGCCGGTGTTGGTCTTGGCTGCCCGCCTCTGCCCGCCGGGAATCGAAGCTACCCTCTTCGCCTTGCTGATGTCGGCTTTTAACCTGGCGGGGTTTCTCTCTCAAGAGTTGGGATCCCTGCTCATGCACGCGCTGGGGGTAACCGAGAGCGATTTCAGCCATCTGGGGCTGCTGCTGCTATTGACCAACCTGTCCACCCTCTTGCCCCTGCCGCTTTTGGGCTGGCTGCCGGAAGGGGGAGCAGATCTGGAGGCGGAAGCCCACGCTTCTCTCGAAGCCTTTTTGCAGGAGGTGCGCGCGGAAGAGGCCGAGGCAGGGATGGAGGCAATCCCTTTGGGACAGACGGACATCACCTATTCTTGAGGGGCTGGCTGCCAATCAGACGCACTCCTAGAGGCACCCCTCACCCCCAGCTCTTCTCCCAGAGGGAGAGAGGAGCTAGAGGTGGAGACGGCGTTCGGCTTCGCCATGCTTGAGTGCGAACTATCAATTGAGACTCCCACCGCCTAAAGGCGGGGGATTCTTACGCAGTCCACAAAAGAACCCGCAACGGCGTTGTCAAAGCGCCTCTAGACAGTTCCTGAAGGCAAAGCCCCAAGGTTCTGCTGACTTTCTTAAGCAGGTTGGCGGCAGCATTCGCATCAGCGTTGACCAACCACCCCTTTGCCGTTTGGTACAGGCCCCGCTTGATACGCTTTCCAGAGGGTCTCCACCCGTCGGGTTTTTCACCATAATTAGGTAGCTCATCTCCATCTAGGAAGCTTGCCTGCGAGCTGTACGCTTCCTCTACCTCAATAAACTCCATGCCATAATGCCAACATAATTGCGCGATACGCTCCTTGAACCGACCTGTTGGAATGAAAACAAAGTTTTGGTTAAAACCGCATTCTTATTTTTGTTCTTTGTTCCAACCGAAGAGGATTCTCCCAATTGAGTGGTGTAAACAGAAGTCAATGACCTTGCCCGCAGCTTTGTGGACCGCATTCTCCGGTTTCCGTAATTCGACGAAGCTTTTGCAACCAAAACCCCCGCAGCTTGTGAGTCTTGAGCCTAGCCAGCTCCTTGTTGTACCACTGGTTGAAGGACTTGACTTTGCGGCCACCAATGATGAAGCTATGTCCTAAGTTGCTAACGCACGTAAGCCAGTTGTTGACTCCGTGGTCAATTGCTAGAGCTTTTCCCGGATCCAGCGATTGGGGCTGGGCAGGCTTAGCATAGCTCCACTCCAGCTACAGACTTACAGGTCTGTTGTGCGGCGGAAACATACATTGCGATAAAGTGCTTGTTTTGGGTTCTCGCCATCTCAGCGCAAAGCTCACCATAGCTTGCCCATCGCTTCGTAAAGCATTCAAAAGTAGAGCTTCTAAATATTTAAGGCAGGAGTTTGCTAACCTGCGAAAACTGCCTAGCGTTTGGAGCAGAAGTTATTGTTTCTGTACCGCGGGGAATGCTAGGGCTGAGGTAATTCAAAACTATATCAACGGCCCACATCATGGGTAAGCGACTAAAGTGGCTAGCGGGCTTTTCCGCCCTGCACTAAAGTGCGGGGCTACCAAGCTATCCTTTTGTGTACTGGCTGATGTCTTCCCCGGCTTCTGCCAGGAAGGAGAGGGCACGGCAGCGCAAGGCCACCACCTGGTCGTAGAGAGGGTTGAGCTTGCACATGGGGGGATGTGCATCACCTTGCGGCCAAACAGCACCACCTCCCGCTCAAAGGGGCACTGGCCGGGGATCATACGGCACAAGAAGCGGGCTACCTTCGCGTCGCAGACTTGGATGCCGTCCAGCCACTTCTGCAAGGGAGCCAAAAGGTCGGTATAGCCGCTCTCGGCCTGAGCCTCTGCCGGCAATGGCGAGGTGGCGCCCTTATTGACCAGCGTGGCCCCGAGCAGGTGGAGCTGGGGAAGCTCCAGTCCGAAGGCAGCGGCCAATTGGTGCAACAGACGGTCCTCCGGCTCGGAATATACCCCGTCGGCAACGGCTGTCATCACCGCCGTGCGCAGGAAATCTTCCCGCAACTCCCGCTGCAGCTGGGCCGCCAGCTCCTCTCAGGGGAGAGGGGAGCGAGATCTTTCCCCTGGTCTTCCGGCCAGTCGAAGCGGATGAGATCTTCGATAAGTCGCTGCTCCTCGAGGCTATATTCTCCATCAGAACCTCCGGGGTACTCCCGCCACAGCGCAGCTTGGCGGGATGGAGGATAGGCGGTGAGACGAAGGGGTTCAATGCCCCTGAGTCTCACAATCTGGGCGTTGCCTGCTGCTCGACATACTTCTTCAACTCCTCAACGGTGACCCCACCACAAGAGGCAACAAAATAGGCCCCTGTCCAAAATACAGGCTTGCTGTAGAACCGTGCCACCTCTGTGGCGAACTCTTTGCGAATCAACCGGCTGGAGACTGTTTTCAGGTTGTTCACCAGCTTCGAGACCTGAACATCCGGCGGAAAACTCACCAACAGATGCACATGATCCGCCTCACCGTTGAACTCCACCAAGGAACAGCGCCACTTTTGGCAGGTCGCTCGAAATATATCTTCCAGCCTCTGCAACATTGGAGCAGTTATCACCCGACGACGGTACTTTGTCACCAGCACCAAGTGGATTTGTAGGCTGTAAACAGAACGATGGCCTATGGTGTAGCTCATTGCGCTAAATGCTAGAACCGTCTCATGATTCTCACCCACGAGTACCGGATCCTGCCCAGCGACGACCAAGCCGCTCTGATGACCGAGTGGCTGGAATTGTTGCGGCGGCAGTGGAACGACGCTCTGGGGCAGAGACTGGATTGGCTGACCGCAACCCGTTGTCCAATTGACCGCTGCAGTCTTGTCTCGTGCCCGTTGCCTGTGTCAGAAGCTCCGCTGGAGCCGAATTATTATCGGCAGGCGGGATCCCTCAAACCAATCAAGCAACTGTTCCCGGCCTACCGGGGCATTTACGCCGAGGTGCTGCAGCAAAACTTGATGCGGCTGGACAAGGCGTGGAAAGCGTGGCAGGTGCCGGATAGCACAGGCAAGCGGCGGGGGCGGCCTCGCTTCAAAAAAGCGGGGGAGTTGAGATCCTTCACATTCCCCCGCATCAATTGCCCCAAGGCGGGAGCGCATCTGGAAGGGGAGACTCTGCGGCTGAGCAAGATTGGCTCGATGCCTGTGGTGCTGCACCGCCCCTTGCCGGAGGGGTTTGTGCCCAAAACCTGCACAGTGGTGCGCAAGGCCGATGGGTGGTATGTCTGCATCAGCTTGGAAGACAAAAGCGTTCCTCTCCCAGAGCCTGTGCCGATCAAAAAGGCGGTGGGTATTGATGTGGGATTGGATAGGTTTCTCACCACCAGCGATGGGGAGGTGGTGCCTATCCCGCGGTACTACCGCCGAGCCCAAAAGCACTTGGCTCGACAGCAGCGGCAACTGAGCCGCAAGGTGAAGGGATCCGCCAACTGGAAGAAACAGGCCACGAAAGTTGCTTGTTTGCAGTTGCACGTTGCCCGACAACGCAAAGCGTTCCACTACCAAGTGGCGCACTGGCTGGTGGGGCAATACGACCTGTTGGTGGTGGAGGATCTCAACGTCCGAGGGCTGGCACGAACTCGGTTGGCTAAATCGATTTTGGATGCGGCTTGGGGACGATTTCTTGACATTCTGACAGCAGTGGCGGTCAAACGCGGCAAACAGGTGTTGAGAGTGGATCCCCGTGGTACGTCCCAAAATTGTTGTGTTTGTGAGGAGCGTGTTCCCAAGGCCTTGTCGGAACGTGTGCATGATTGCCCCCGTTGCGGGTCGTGGGACAGAGACTTGAACGCTGCTATCGAGATTTTGAAGCGAGGACTCAGGGCGGTGGGACTGCCGCTCTCTGGCTGTGGAGGATCCTGGTTTACCAGTCCGTTGAAGCAGCAACTCCGGGAAGTGATTCTCGGAAGCTCCCGTCTACAGCCCGTCAGGGCTTAGCGGGAGAGGATGTCACTTTAGGGGGCTGCAAGGCAGATCCCAAGGGCTGAAAACCCGTCTCGCGCGGGGATCCCCGCCCGAACCCCGGGAGGCTGCGGCAAAAGCTAGCGAATGTACTGGGCCAAAGCCCGCGAAGGATGGCCTAGGCGCAGCTTGCGCAGAGCATCCCGCTCGATCTGGCGAATCCGCTCCCGCGTTAAGTTAAAGTGATCCCCGACTTCTCGCAGAGTTCTCGCCCTTTGCCCATCCAGCCCATAGCGCAGCTCCAGCACCTGCCTCTCGATGGGCTTCAGGGCCTGCATGGCAGAACGCACATCTTGCCGCAGAGATTGCACGAGGATCTCTTCAAAGGGTTGCTCCTGCCGCTCATCCGGCAGCAAATCCCCCAGGCGGCTTTCCCCTTCCTGGCCAACCGGCACATCCAACGACAGGGGCAAAGCGGCAGCCTGCTGGATCATGCGCAACTTCTTAACCTTGATGCCCAGCGCCTCCGCCAGTTCGGCTTCTGTGGGCCGTCGCCCTCGGGCTTTCATCAGCTCGCGGTTGGTGCGCTTGAGCAGACGCACTTTGTCCACCATATGCACCGGCAGGCGAATCGTCCGGGCTTGGTTGGCAATGCAGCGGGTAATGCCCTGGCGAATCCACCAGTGGGCATAGGTGCTGAAGCGAAAACCTCGTTCGGCATTGAATTTCTCAGTGGCCCGAATAAGACCCATGTTGCCCTCTTGGATCAAGTCCAAAAAGGGCACCCCCCGGTTGAGGTACTTCTTGGCCACACTGACCACCAGGCGCAGGTTGGCGTTGATTAGCTTGCGCTGAGCCTGTTCCCCTTGGCGGATGCGGGAGCGCAGGGTAGACACAGGAATCTGCAGGGCTGCTGCCAGTTCCTCATCGCTGGGATCCTGCCCCCGCTGTTGCCGCCATTCCCTGCGGGCCTGATCGATGAGCAGCTTCTGCTGAATTTTGCGCGACAGCTCGATCTCCTCCGCGTGATCGATGCGGGGCACCCGACCAATTGTATTCAAGTAGTGATCGACGGCGTCTTCATTCAGCCGCAACCCGCTGGCGCCCGGCTCTAGGTCGGCCTCTGCAGCCGGATCCTGAGAGGCAGACTCGGCCTCAAGCCAGAGATCGTCGAGCTCCTGGCGGGACGAGGCAATGTTTTCAGGATGAGGACGAGAGAAAACCACGGCCAAGCGAGGAGAAAACGTCACCTCCTAGTCTAGAAAAGTTTCTCCCCCTGGCGCGAGCGAAAATCGATCATGGCCCTCTTTTTTGCCCGGAAATTTTTCCGGCTGGGTGCGGGAGTGGCAGGGATCCCATCTGCCAAGTTCTCGCCGGCAGCGCATCCTGCGCGAAAACATCCATAAGCGATTTTCGATCTAGACCTTGTGTAAGATATTCAGGAGACAGCTAGCTCGCCTGCTGTCGAGCAGGCTCCCACAGGTTCTATAAAGTGGAAGAGGAGGGGTAGCCTTGCCAGCATAGGCTACCATGGGGCGCCGCGGGAGCCATCGGCTTCCTCAGTCTGGAAAAGAATATTCACAATCTCTTGCTCCTATGGAGTCTAACCTCAACCAGCACCCTCCATCGGCCAACTTGATCGGAGAGCGGGTGCGCTGGGTAAGGGAGAAGCTGCAACTGACCCAAGATCAACTGGCGGGTCGCCTGGCTAAGTACGGCGTGCAGTTGGACTACGTCAAGATCGGCCAGGTGGAAAAGGGCAAACGGCGCGTCATCGACAAAGAGCTGGTGGCTTTTGCCAAGGCGCTGGGTGTCTCGGTTACCTGGCTGCTGAGCGGCGACGAATCTCACCTGTAGCGCCTCCGGGCAAGCACCATGTAACAGTTATTCAAGATCCCTGTCATTGTGCGTGAAAGCCCGCAAATAATTTTGCGCTTTGACCCTATCTTCGTCCAAGCATACGTGTAAATACTGATAACATCCTCTATAAGTCTGCCTGCCCAAGCCAAGCCTTGTCTCTGCCTCAACTCTCCTAAGGGACAGGAGAGATACACTCCTTGCCCTGTGAAAGGTACGGGCTTTCCCAAAAGGGATCCAGATCACTGGCGGCTTCACAGCTTTATCTAAGCTTGATATTGTGAAGTTAGTGTAAGACGACCCTCTTTTCTCTGCCTGTGTGAGGTTGACGGATGCTTTCTTTCTTTTTCAGCCGTTTCAACGGCGCCAACAGTCGGCAAAGCGGAGCCCATCGGGTTCTCGCCAGCAAAGCCACCAGCGCGCAGCGGATCCCGAATCGCATGTCTGCTCCCCACAAGGTGCTCAAGCAGGAAAGGCAAATGCAGCGGGAGCAGGAGTTCGCCGAGATGGAGCAAAACATCAGCCGCATCCACTACTTTTACCGGAAGGCAGACATGCCCCTGGAGATGCGGCAGCTCCTCACCTATCGCAAGCTGATGGAGCTGGACTACTTTACCCCCCAGGCAGCGAAAGAGCTGATCAGGCAGTGGCAGCAACAAGAAGAGCGAGAACAAGAACGCCGCGGGGCCTAGAAGTCGCTTCCGCGCCAAACCCGTCACAGTAGTAGCAACTCCGCTACAGGTACAGTTCGTCCAGAAGCTCCAGCAGGGCAAAGCAGAGCCCGGCGCTGGCCAAAGGCACGGTCAGGTTATCCAGCCCCCACCAAGAGAAGACCTCTAGGCCCATGGCCAGGCCTCCCACCAAGAGGCTGATGGCGAGCAAGGAGGGAGAAAAGCCGAAGTACCCCAGCAGCAGCGCCGCAATCACCAAGCTGCTCACTGCCCACATGGTCAGGGATCCCTCCCAACTTTTTTGAAGGGATCCCAGTTGATAGAGGTGCTTGCCCCAAGTTTTGCCCACCAAGCCCGCCAGCGCATCGGCCCAGGTCATCACCAAAATGCCAATCACCGCGAATACCTGTCGCTGCGGCAGCCAAAACCAATACAGCAACAGGCCAATGCTGACAGCATAGAAGAAAGTGCCGAAGCTACGCCGCCCGACCCCATTCAAGCTAGGCAAAATAGCCACCCGGTAGGAGAGCAGCGCCAGGCCGGCAAACACCAAGGAAAACCCCACCCCAAGCCAGCGGGGCACCTGCAAGGCCCAGGCCAGCAGAATGATATTGCCCACACCGATATGGACGACTTTGCGCACCCATTCCCCATCCACCTGTCGGGAGCGCAGCCATTCCGCAAAGGCAAATACGGAGGCCAGCCAGAGAGCGTAGCAAGCAAGCTGCTGGGTCAGGCCCATGAGCTGGCCTCAGAGGGTTTTCAAGTAGCTGAGCAAATCTGCCATCTCCTGGGGATCCGGCTGAAACTGGGGCATAGGCGGAGTTTTGCCACTGGTTACCTGATGAATGATAAACCGGTCGGAGCGGCGGTTGCTAACTCCCCGCAGGCTGGGGCCAACTCGGCCATCGGCTTCTTCTCCATGACAGGCGGCACAGTTGAGGGCAAACAACGAAGCACCATGGCTGGGCTGACCCTCTAGGCTGAGGACGGCTTTAGTGTAAGGATCCAGCCCAGCTCCTGCAGCCAGCCAAATCCAGGTGAGGATTGCCAGACCCACAACAGCCAAGCCCAGTCCAAGCTTTGTCGCCCAGCGCCCTGACAGCAGCGCTTGCAAAGAGTGGAGGAACGGTTGCGGACGCTGCGGGGAGGTTCGCTCAAGCTCACACTCACCGTCACCAGAGGGGCGAGAACTGCCCGATCCAGCGATGTCTGAGAGGAAGGAAGGCACAGACAACCCTGAGAGAAACCGTTTCAATAGTTTACATTTCCATCAATACGATAGCTCAGGGGCCCCTTTCTGCCAACAATCTGCAATGGTATTTACTTTTTCTTAATTATTTGTCGATGCTGGCTGAGGCTCGGGTTTCTCCGGGATGAGCCGGTGGGGAAACAGACGCTGCATAGCTTCTGCCTGGGCCCAGGGATCAGGATTGAGGCTGTGGATGGCGTTGGCCCACTGAAAGTGCGCCTGCAGGCGTCGGTAGAAGGATAAGTTACCATAAACGACGACGGCTGCCACCCGCTCTCGTTGTTGTTGCAGCCAATCCAGCACATAGTTGGGCAAAGGCTCCTCGACAAAGGCCTGGAAGATCAGTTGGCCGGCGCTGCCCAGGGCCGTCTCCAGCAAGCTCAAAGGGGTGAGAGGATGGCTGAGCAAAGGAGAGAAGCCGAGGCCGGCGGGAATGCTGAGGGCGGGAGAGGCCGCCGATAGCCCTGCTGTCTCAGCGCCAGGGGCGAGATCTTGCCAGATCCAGTTCCAACTGCCGGGGGGAGCGGGCAGGGGCAAAGCCTGGCCGCCTGTCACGCCGCCGCGGGCCATGGCAGCTTGACAGGGAGCAATATCCTGCTCGGCCAAGAGGGATCCCAACCGGGCGACTCTGGGCAGAGGCGGACGTGTGCCGAACAGCTTGGCTAGAGGTGAGTCCTTGGCGAGGGGATCTCCCAACAGTAGGGGTTTCAGTTGCTCGTCGGAAAAGCCGCGGCAGAGGGCGGGGTCGCTGGGGTCTTTAGCCCCCATCCAGCCGGGAACCAGGCTGAAATCCGTTTCCGCCAGGGCCGGCCACACTTGCTTGAGCAGGGCGGAGGCGGAGGGGAAAAGCCGCTGCTTGGCCCGCAGCAGCCGCGTCACCGATTGGGCAATGGCCTGGGGGTCCAGGGATCCCTGCCGCACAGCTTCCACAATGGCTGTGACGGCCGCCACTGGGTCGGGAGGGGCCAAAAGGAGGTCGGCGCCGGCCTGGAGGGCCCGCACCGCCAGCAGGTGGGGAGAGGAGCCGACGCCAACGGCCAGCTCGTCCAAGAAGCCCTGATCGAGGCCCTCTGCCACAATTAGTCCACTAAACCCCCACTCTTGGCGCAGCAGTTGGGTCAGCCGCCCCGGCAAAAAAGAGATCGGCCAGCGCTCGTCCCACTCGGGAAGCACCACTGGCGCAACCGAGATGGCTCCTACCTGGTCCACCAAGCTGCGGAACGGCAGCCAGAGTCCTGCTTGCAGCTTGTCCAAGCTGAGGCTCAGGCGAGGACACCAGGGGACATCGGTTGGCTTTGGCCGCAGCGCCGCACCTGCCTGGGGCGGTTCTACCCAATCCTGGCCGGGGAAGGATCTGGCTGTGGTCAGGATCCCGCCGGGGACGGCCTGCTCACAGCCGCGCACAAAGGCGCGCGCCAGTTGCAAAACTAGGTGCGGCTCCTCCGCCAGCGCCAGCTCTGCTGGGCCTTGCCCCAGGGGCTCCGCCACCGGGCCCAGCAGCCAGTTAATGCCGATGGCCGCCGCCTCCCGCGCCGTGATCCTTCCCCACTGTTCCGCCCAGCGCTCGGCTTCGGATCCCAGGCGGCTCAGGCCCAGGGGGTGGGGGAAAGAAGTGGCCCCCTGTAGGGCCAGGCCGCGACTGGCCTCGGCTGCCACCAAAAGGGGCAGGGCAGCCCAAGACTGCGCCTCCTCGATCAGCAGCAGGGCCTCTGCTACATGGCCCTCAGTAATCCAGAGGCCCCCGATCCCCACCTCTTGGATCAGTCGCTTGAGGATCTCGCGGGGAGGAGACTGGGATCCCAAACGGGCCGAGACCGGCACCACCAGCAGTTGCGCCACCTGCCGTGCTAAGGACAAGGGCTGCTCAAGGGCAGCGACCGGGGATCCCGAACCACTCATGGACACCATCAGCAAGGGGAAAGCGAGGGGATCCTATCCTTTGCGAAAACGCCGGGCAAGCGCAAAGATCCTAACCCCTCTGCCGGCTGCCGAAACCATCAACGCCTTTGGGCAGCCCGGCAGCGATCGCAGGTGCCGCAGGGCAGGCCGGGCTGGTTCTCAGGGTAGCCAAAATGCCGCAGGATCACCTGCCAGCGACAGCCGCGGCTGTGGATGAGGTCGTCCATCCCCCGCCAGGGATCCTGCCGCGGCGGCGGCTGCCAGTGGCGGTGCAGCACCTGGAAGTGAAAGGGATCTGGCCAGTGCAGACAGCCCATCTCCTGCAGCAGGCCCAGGGCCACCCGCGTCTCCCCGGGGGGCAAGTCGGCATAGGATCCCTGGGGGGGCAGAGTTGTCAGCAAACGCCGCGCCTGGGCCAGCAGGCGCTCCTGCTGGGAATAGAAATAGGCTTGGCGCTGGCGATCGGTGGGATCCAGCAGGCCCGTCGGCTCCGAGACCAACATCAGGGCCCGGCAGGGGCCGCCATCCCGCCCACCCCGCCCCACCTCCTGCAGGTAGTCCATCAAATTGGGGGGCGGGTGAAAGTGCAGCACCCAGCGCACGTCCGGCTTGTTGACGCCCATGCCGAAGGCGTTGGTACAGACCAAAAAGCGCAGCTCGCCCTCCAGCCAGGCCCGTTCCAAGCGCCGGCGGGATCCTGCTTCTAGGCCGCCGTGGTAGGCAGCGGTTTTTTGGTGGTGGCGGCCCAGCCACTCGGCCAGCTCCTCCCCATCCCGCCGCGTGCGCACGTACACCAGGCCCGAGCCGGGGTTTTCGACTAGAAAACGCAGCAGACGCCGACGGCGATCCGCCGGGCTCCAGGCCACCTCCACATTGAGGGAGATATTGGCCCGCAGCGGGTCAGCGCGAATGCACTCCGGATCCCGCAGCTTGAGGATGTGGCGCAGGCGGCTGAGGGTTTCGGGATCGGCGGTGGCAGTAAAAGCGGCGATGGGAAAAGCAGGCTGGCCCAGGGCAGGGCGCACCAATCCCAGACGGCGGTAGTCGGGCCGGAAGGATCCCCCCCAGTGCACCAAGGTATGCGCCTCGTCGACGATGAGGCCGTTGAGGGACACCTGCTGCAGCCGCTTCCAGACCGGCGGGCTAAAGAGGGTTTCCGGCCCTAGATACAGGAGGCGCAGCCGGTTCCCTTCCAAAGCCCGCAACACCCGCTTGCGCAAAGCCGGATCCAGCTCGCTGTGCAGACAGGCTGCCGGCAGACGGCGCCTCCAGAGATCCTGCACTTGGTCTTCCATCAAAGCAATCAGGGGCGAGACCACCAGGGTCAGACCTGTCTGCAGCAAGGCCGGCAGTTGAAAACACAGGGACTTGCCGAAGCCCGTTGGCAGCACTACTAGGGCATCCCGCTTCTCCAGCAAGGCGCGGATCACCTGATCCTGAGGGGGGCGCAGCGCCTCGTAGCCCCAGTACTGCTTGAGGGCAGATTGAACCTGCTGCCAATCCTGCAAAGCCACCCCCTTGTTCAACAACCTCTCTGGGCAATCTACAGCATCTATTGGGAGCCCTGCAGCAGAGGCCCGGCCAGGGAGGTCGGGGGTGAGGAGCTGCCGCCAACCTTTTTGCTTCCGGGATCCCCTTGCCAGCAGGGAAGCGGCCATCTCCGCCGCGGCTGGGAAGCTGTCGAGAGCGACAGGCTTGTGCGATTCTAGAGCTGGGACTTCCTGGCTGCCTCGATACCCTTCCCATGACTGCCCTAAACTCCACGTGCTCGCTCCAGCCCAGAACGGCTTTTGTTCAGCGTCGCACAGCAGAGACGGATGTGCAGGTTCGCCTTAGCCTGGACGGCAAAGGGCAGCATGAGATCGACACCGGGATCCCCTTCTTGGACCACATGCTGGCCCAGCTCAGCACCCATGGGCTGATCGACCTCCAGATCAAAGCGGTGGGGGATCTGCACATCGACGACCACCACACCAACGAAGATGTGGGCATCGCGCTGGGACAAGCCCTAGCCCAGGCGCTGCAGGATCGGCGCGGCATTTACCGTTTTGGTCACTTCTGGGCTCCGTTGGATGAGGCGCTGGTGCAGGTGGTGCTGGACTTTTCCGGGCGCCCCCACCTCAGCTATGGTCTGGAGCTGACCGTCGAACGCATTGGCCGCTACGAAACCCAGTTGGTGCGCGAGTTCTACCAGGCGGTGGCCAACCACGCCCAGCTTACCCTGCACATCCGCCAGGTTGCTGGTCTCAATGCCCACCACATCGTCGAGGCCAGTTTCAAGGCCTTTGCCCGCGCCCTGCGCATGGCCGTAGAACGGGATCCGCGCCGACAAGATGGGATCCCCAGCTCAAAAGGTGTTCTGTAGACTTAACCTCCGCCCGAGCAAGGGACAGCGCGACTGGCCAAAACAGTAGTGCCGCAAGCGGGCCAACTCCGCCTCGCTGAGATCCTGCCACTGGCCAGGGGCCAGCCCCTGCAGCGAGAGGGGCCCCAGCCCCACTCGCACCAATCTCAAGGTTGGAATGCCGACAGCGGCGGTCATGCGGCGCACCTGGCGGTTGCGACCCTCCCGCAGCGTCAGCTCCAGCCAGGTGGTGGGGATGGAGCGGCGAAAGCGGATGGGCGGATCCCGCGGCGGCAGCTCCGGCTCCTCGGCTAGCACTCTAACCTCAGCCGGCCGGGTCTTTCGCCCCTGAATGACCACTCCCTCTTGCAACTGCTGCAGGGCCTGGGGCGTGGGGATCCCTTCCACCTGCACCCAGTAGGTGCGCTCGTGGCCGAACTTGGGATCGATCAGGCGGGCGTTGAGGCGGCCATCGTCGGTGAGCAGAAGCAGACCTTCGCTATCGCGATCCAACCGCCCCACCGGATAGACCTTGGGCACCGGGATGAAAGACTTGAGGGTTGGCCGCCCCTGCCGGTCGGTAAATTGGGTGAGCACGCCGTAGGGTTTGTAAAACTTGAGGTAGCGCATGGCAAAAGTGTGGATCCCGTCTTTTAAGATTGGGCAGAGCAGCTTCAACGGTAAGATCAAGCCTTGGGCGCGGCGTTTTCCGTTGGCGGCAGAGTTTGACGGATCTCACTCATGACGATAGACAACACTCTACTCTGGGTTTTAATTGGAACGGCGGGGCTCTCCCTTCTCAGTCTGGTGTACGTGTGGGTGGATGAGGGGATCAAACGACGCCGTTACGAGCGGCAACAGCAAAAAGAGGCTGCCCAAGCCGCTGCCGCTGCCCCCGAGCCCACCGCCACAGAGCCAAAAGCCGAGCTCGAACCCTCCGCCTCTCTCCAGGAGGCAGAGGTAGCGCCTAATACACCCAATGCCTCAGCCGCTACCTCCGAGCCGCTTGCCGATACCGCTGCTAGAACAGAGGAGACGCCGGAGGCCACCCCTTGAAGCTGCTCTTCCCCCGTTCCGCCTAAGTCGGCAGGTGGGCTAACCTAAGACAGGAAGGCCAACGGGATCCCTATGTTGCGCCTGTTGCGGATCGAGAACTTCGCCCTGATCGAGTACTTGGAGATTCCCTTTCGGGCGGGGCTGAACGTGCTCACCGGAGAAACAGGGGCGGGCAAATCTATCATTCTCGATGCCCTCGATGCCGCGCTCGGGGGACCGGCTCGCGCTCTGCGCAGCGGCAGCGATCGGGGCTTGGTGGAAGCCATTTTCCAGCCTACGGCCGCGCTGGAGGCCTGGCTAGAGCAAGAGCAAATTGAACCTTTGGAAGAAGGCCTGGTCTGCAGCCGCGAGCTGGTGATGCGCAACGGCAAGCTCAGCAGCCGCCTGCGAGTCAATGGGGTGCTCGTGAACAAGGCTCAGATGCTCAGCCTGCGCTCCCAACTGGTGGAGATCACCGCCCAGGGCCAGACAAGCCAACTCCAGTCTCCCCAAACCCAGCGCCGCTGGCTGGATGCCTTTGGCGGCGAAAAGCTGCTGCGCCTGCGTTCAGAGGTGGCAGCTTGCTACCAAACCTGGAGCCAGCTCAAAGCAGAGATAGCCTCCCGCCAGCAAAACCAACACCTGCGGCTGCAGCGGCTAGATCTCCTAGAGTTGCAAGCCCAAGAACTGGCTGCCCTGCGCCTGGAGGATCCTGACGAGCTGACCAAATTGGAGCGGGAGCGGGAGCGCCTGGCCCACCGCGTGGAACTGCAGCAGCAGAGTTATGCCGCTCACCAACTGCTCTACCAAAATGACAGCGGCTCGCCGGCCATTGCCGATCTCCTGGCCCAAGCCGAGCGTCTGCTGCAGAGCATGGCCCAGCGGGATCCCGACCTAACTCCCCTAGTCGAGATGGTCAGCAGCGCCCTCGTTCAGGTGGAGGAGGCGGGGCGGGAGCTGCTGCGCTACGGCGAGACCCTGGAGGCGGATCCCAGTCGGCTAAGCAAAATTGAACGGCGCCTAGCCCAACTGCGACAGGCCTGCCGCAAATACGGCCCCACCCTGGCCGAGGTGATGGCCCACGCGGAGCGGCTCAAGGCAGAGCTGGCCCAACTGCGGGACGAGAGCACCGACTTGGAGGAACTAGAGGCGCGGCTAGACCAGGCAGCCCAGGAGCTGGAGCGCCACTGCCAGATGCTCTCGCATCTGCGGCAGCAGGCGGCCCACCAACTGGAAAAGGCTCTCGTGGAGGAGCTTGGGCCCCTGGGGATGAGCGGTGTGCAGTTCCAGGTGCAGATCCAAGCCGGATCCCCCACCGCCGAAGGGGTGGATCAGGTGAGCTTTTGGTTTAGCCCCAACCCCGGCGAGCCCCTGCAGCCGCTGGCCGACATTGCCTCCGGCGGCGAGATGAGCCGTTTTCTGCTGGCCTTAAAAGCGGTGTTCAGCCGCGTCGATCCGGTGGCTACTCTGGTCTTCGACGAGATCGACGTTGGCGTATCCGGCAAGGTAGCGCAGGCCATCGCCGCCAAACTGCACCAGATTGCCCGTAGCCACCAAGTTCTCTGCGTTACCCACCAGCCCCTGGTTGCCGCCCTAGCCGATCACCACCTGCGGGTTTACAAAGTGGTGCAAGAAGGGCGAACCTGCGTGCGGGTGGATTCGCTGAGAGAAGGGGAGCGCCGGGAAGAATTGGCCCAACTGGCTGCCGGCCACTCCGCCCAGGAGGCAATGGGCTTTGTGGAAGCCCTTCTCAAGCAGGCAGCCCAACTGCGCCAACTGCAACTGGCCGGCTCTGCTTAGCTCCCCTCTCCCCGAGGGTGAGGGCCTCAGCCGCCCAAAAATAGCTCCAACACCTCGGGGTTGTGCAATAGGTTGGGGCCGGTATCCTCAAAGCGGTTTTCTCCCATGGAGAGGACGTAGCCCCAGTCCGCTATAGCCAAGGCCTGCTTGGCATTTTGCTCGACCATTAGGATGCTGACGCCGCGGCGGTTGATCTCCTGCAGGAGGGCAAAGGTCTGCTCGACATACAGCGGCGACAGGCCGGCTGTCGGCTCGTCCAACACCAACAGCTGCGGCTCCGCCATCAGCGCCCGCCCCATGGCCAGCATCTGCCGTTGCCCGCCGGAGAGGGATCCCGCCGCTTGCTTTCGCTTTTCCCTTAGCGGCGGAAACAGCTCGTAAACCCGCTCCCGTTGGGCAGTGTAGTCGTCGCGCCGGATAAAGGCTCCCATCTCCAGGTTTTCCTCGACGGTGAGGGAGGGAAAGACATTGTGGGTCTGAGGCACAAAGCCAATTCCTCGCCGCACCAGTTGCTCGGCAGGCAGATGGGTGATGTCAGAACCTTGGAACAGCACTCGGCCCGAGCGGACGGTGGCCAATCCAAAAAGAGACTTGAGCACTGTCGATTTGCCCGCCCCGTTGGGGCCGATGATCACTACAATTTGGCCTGGAGTGACCTTGAGGCGGATCCCTTTGAGGATGTCCACGCCGCGGTAGCCACTGTAGAGATCTTGAATCTCGAGCAAGGGGGTCATGGCGGGGATCCCTCCGGCGAGAGGGTGGAGGCCGGTTCCGAGCTGAGGGCATCTGCTAAAGCGATGGATCCCAAATAGGCCTCCCGCACGGCTGGGTTTTGCTTGATCTCCTGCATGGATCCCTGAGTCAGCACCCTCCCCCCCGCCATGACCACCACGTGGTGGCAGAGGCGGGTCACCAGATCCAAATCGTGTTCGATGATGCAGAAGGTGCAGCCGCGCTCGCGGTTAAGGTACTCAATAAAGCGGATTAGGTCTGCCAGCAAAGTGCGGTTGACCCCAGCCCCCGGCTCGTCCAAGAGGATGACCCGCGCGTCCGCCATTAGGGTACGTCCCAGCTCCAGCAGCTTCTTTTGCCCGCCGGAAAGGTTGACCGCCAGTTGATCGCGCAGGTGGATGAGGTTGAGCCGTTCCAAAACTTCTTCAGCCCGAGCCTGAAGCTGGCGCTCCTGCCGCTGTACTCGCTGCCAGCGGAACCAGGCGTTAAATAGGTTTTCTCCAGCCTGATGGGGAGGAACAACCATTAAGTTTTCCAGAACGGTCATGCGGCCAAACTCCCGCGGGATCTGGAAGGTGCGCACCAGCCCACGTTGAAACAACTGGTGGGGAGGCAAGCCCGTGACGTCTTCCCCATCTAGCCAGATGCGTCCGCTATTGGGCCGAATAAAACCGGCAATGATGTTGAAAAGAGTTGTTTTCCCCGCCCCGTTGGGACCAATCAAGCCCGTGATCCGACCAGCTTCGATGCGGAAGGAACAGTGATCTAGGGCATTGACGCCGCCAAACTGTTTGGAGATGTTGTCAATAACGATCACACCGCTACCCTGGGAAAGCTCCATTCCCTAGTAGATTCACTATTTTATGAGCTTTCGTCGTAGGGTAAAGAAGCTTATTTAACCAAACTCGCCGATAGGCTTGCCAAGAAGCCCCCTGGCAGGGGTTGGGTTGGCTCTTGGAGGGAACCCTTCGAGGTGGGCTAACGTCTACTTCTATACCATCGACCTTTGAGAATTGCAGTTTTATTCCCTCATTGGAGCTCATTGGAGGTTCTTGGTTATGTCTCCCATGCACAAACTGACCCGGCGGGCCTTCGCGACGGCGGCAGCCCTGACAGCAGCAGCACTGGCCACCACCCTGCTGCCAAGCACAGCTCAGCAAGCAGCCAAAGCCCCGATCAAGATAGGAGCGCTGCTGTCTTTGACGGGCGACCTGCAGGCCTATGGGGAAAACTGCCTCAAGGGCATCAAGCTGGCTCTGGATCAGATTAACGCCGCTGGCGGCGTCCTCGGATCCCCAATCCAAGTGGTGGAGGCGGATGACCAAACCTCAGCCCAGCCGGCTATCGATGCTGCCCAGCGGCTAGTGAACGTGGAGAAGGTGGCCGCCATCATCGGCGCCTTGGGCAGTGGCGTCACCATTCCGGTGGCCACGACAGTAACGGTTCCCAGCAAGATTCCGCAAATTTCGCCAGCTTCCACCGCTCCCACCATCACCACCCTGGACGACAATGGTTTCTTGTTCCGCACCGTTCCCTCCGATGCCTTCCAAGGGGTAGCCCTGGCGCAAATTACCCGCGAAGAAAACCTGGAGCGCCTGGCCATCATCTACATCAATAACGACTACGGCAAGGGGCTGGCCGACAGCTTCAAGGCCGCCTTTGAAAAGCGGGGCGGCACCATTACCAAGTCGGTTCCCTACGAACCCGGCCAAGCCTCCTACCGCGGCGAGCTGGATCAGCTCAAGGAAGGGGATCCCCAGGCGCTGGTGCTGATCGGGTATCCCGAAAACGGCGCGATCATCCTGCGGCAGGCTTTGGAAGGGGGGCTATTTGACCGCTTTGTCTTCACAGATGGCATGCGCTCTCCCGATCTGGCCACCCAGGTGGGGGCGGACAAGCTAGAGGGATCCATCGGCACCTCGCCCCAGGCTCTGACCGACAGCAAAGCCTACCAAATCTTTGCTGAAGCCTACAAAGCTGCCTACGGGGAGCTGCCCCCCACCCCCTACATCGACACGGCCTACGATGCCGCTTTTGTCTTGGCTCTGGCCATTCAAAAGGCCGGCAGCGCCGACGGCACCGCCATCCGCGATGCTCTGCGGCAAGTGGCCAATCCCCCCGGCACCGAGATCCTGCCAGGAGAGTGGGCCAAGGCAGTGGAGCTACTCAAGAAAGGGGAGGACATTGACTACACTGGCGCTTCCGGCTCGCTGAACTTCGACGAGAACGGAGACGTGGCCGGAACCTTTGCCCACTGGACCTTCAAGGGCGGGCAGATCGTCGACTTGAAAGTGTTTGAGCCGGAAGGCTAAGAGTCTTTAGGCCGGTGGTGCTCGGCTTGGCCGGGCCAGTTCCCGCCTAAGCTCAAAAGCGGGGGCCTGCAGAGGAGACTTTTGCAGGCCCCTGTTTTTTGGGGAAGATCAACAAGAGGGGTGACAGCTTGGGAGCGAGTCTTTGCTGTGAACCTGTACCGAGATGTGCTGCGGCCCTTGATTTTTTCGGGCCTGAGGGCTGACCCGGAAACGGTTAAGGTGGGGCTCTTGCGCGCCTTGGAGTGGCTGGACGCCACCCAGGCCACCGGGATCCTGGCTCTTTTGGAGCGCCTGTTCTGCTATCGGGATCCGCGGCTGGAAGTACGGCTCTGGGGCCTCACCTTCCCCAATCCCATTGGCCTGGCCGCAGGCTTTGACAAGGATGGCCTAGCTGTGGGCGTCTGGCCCAGTTTGGGCTTTGGCTTTGTGGAGGTGGGCACCGTCACTCCTGGGCCTCAGCCGGGCAACCCCAAGCCGCGCCTGTTCCAGTTGCCCCAGGATCGGGCTGCTCTCAACCACATGGGCTTCAACAACCAGGGGGCGGCAGCTCTGGCCGAACGGCTGCGCCGGCTGCGCCAACGTCCCATTCCCATCGGCATCAACCTGGGCAAAGGGAAGGCCACCCCCCTGGAGGAGGCGGCGGCTGACTACCTGGCCAGCTTTCGTCTGTTGCGGGAGCTGGGAGACTATTTTGTGGTCAACGTCAGCTCCCCCAACACAGCGGGATTGCGATCCCTGCAGGCTGCCGAGCAGTTGGCGCCCATCCTGGCGACGTTGCAGGGGGAAAATCGCGGACAGAAGCCCCTTTTGGTGAAGATTGCCCCTGACCTAGATTGGCCAGAAATTGACGCCATCCTGGAGCTGGCCCAAGCCTACAGACTGGCGGGGCTTGTAGCCACCAACACTACCCTGCGCCGCGACAACCTGAAAACCCGCTTCCTGCCAGGGCTGGGGCCCCTCGCCGCGGCAGCCGGCGGCATCAGCGGCGCCCCCCTGCGGCAGCGCTCCACCCAGGTGATCCGCTACATTCACCAGGCCACTCAGGGGCAATTGCCGATTATTGGAGTGGGGGGCATCTTCACCCTGGCCGATGCCATGGAGAAACTGGAGGCCGGGGCCAGCCTGCTCCAGGTCTATACAGGCTGGGTCTATGAAGGGCCAAGCCTAGTTCCCCGCCTGTTGCGCGGCCTGGCCGCTGCCAGGAATCCCGCCCCTTCCTCCCCGGAGAGAATGCCGACAGGGATCCAATCCGGGCGTAAGATTGTTATGGATCCCTGAGGGAACTTGCCGGTGACTCTGCTGCAACATCTTTTCAAAACCCCCCATCCGGTTATTGGGGTGGTTCATCTGTTGCCGCTGCCCACCTCGCCCCGTTGGGGAGGGGACTTGGAGTGGGTGATCGCGCAGGCAGAACAGGCCGCTACCGCCCTGGCGGCAGGAGGCGTGGACGGGATCCTCGTCGAGAACTTTTACGATGCCCCCTTTGCCAAGGAGCGGGTGGATGCGGCGGTGGTGAGCGCCATGACCGTGGTGGTGCAGCGGATCAAGATGCTGGTTTCCCTGCCCATCGGGATCAACGTCTTGCGCAACGATGGCTACAGCGCCCTAGCCATTGCCGCCTGTGTGGGGGCCCAGTTTATCCGGGTCAATGTCCTCTGCGGGGCGATGGTGACCGACCAGGGCATCATCGAGGGAAATGCCCACCGCCTGCTGCGCTACCGCCGCGAGCTGGGGGCCGACATCAAGATCTTTGCCGATGTGCTGGTGAAGCACGCCCAGCCCCTGAGTCCCATCAGCCTGGAGGCGGCCATCGCCGACACGGTGGAGCGCGGCCTGGCCGATGCCATCGTTCTCTCTGGCTGGGCCACCGGAAAGCCGCCTCTTCTGAAAGATCTGAAGCTGGCCCGCCAAGTCGCCCCTCAGGTACCTCTGTTGATTGGCTCAGGAGCCACCGCCGAAAACATCGGCAACCTCATCCGCCACGCGGATGGCGTGATTGTGGCCAGTTCTTTGAAACGGCCGGCCCGTTCCGCCGGCATGCCAGCGGGCTATGCGGATCCCTTTCCCCTCATCGACCCAATCCGGGTGCGCCAGTTTGTGGAAGCGTTGCACCTTGGCCTGGGCGAACGGCCCACCAATCCGGCTTGCCTGGCCACTCCCAGCTCTAGCTGCAGCTAGCCTTTGGGGATAGGATCGGCATTATTCACCGTATCAGAGCTTTCTAGCTTTCTTTTGATGTTGTCAGCTGAACTCGAAGGCTGGGGGTCTTCCTCCAGCCTGCCTTCTGCTCGCGTTGGCGGGGCGGAGTCCTTGCCCTTGGAGGAAGTTTCGTGGAGCCAGGTGCCGGCTCAGGTTCCCTGCATTTGGGTCATCGACGATGACCCGGTGAACCGTCGTTACATCGGCGAAGTCCTCAAAAGCTCCAACTACCGGGTGGAAAGCTGGGAAAGCGGCCAGTTGGCCTGGGAGCACCTGCAGACCCTGGATGAAAGCGAATGGCCGGATTTGATCATCTGCGACTGGGTCATGCCGGGTTTGTCTGGAGTGGAGTTGTGTCGCCGTCTAAAAAACTTGCCCGCCGGACAGTTCATCTATTTCATCTTGCTCACCGCCCGCTCCGAAGTTGAGGATCGGGTGCAGGGACTGGATGCAGGGGCAGATGAGTTTATCGCCAAGCCGATCGATCCTGAGGAGCTGCGGGCACGGGTGCGGGCGGGGCTGCGCCTGCAGCGGCTTACCCAAGCTTTGGCTCAGGCCAACCGGCAACTGCGGGCCCGCAACGAGCTGTTGGAGTCTCTGTCTTTGACGGATCCCTTGACCGGTGCCTTGAACCGCCGCGCCCTCGACCAGGCGTTGCCACATTTGCTCAAACAGGTGGGGCCGCGTGAGCAAGCCCGCTATCGCTATCTCTGCCTGCTGATGATGGATGTGGATTACTTCAAGCAGGTTAACGACACCTACGGCCACTATATCGGCGACTGCGTGTTGCAGGCCATCGTTGGGCGGCTGCACAATCAACTGCGCCCCTCCAGCCTGCTCTACCGCTACGGCGGCGAAGAATTTGTCTGCGTCACCCCTGGGCTCAACCCCGCCCGCTGCCACCGCTACGCCGAGTCTCTGCGCCGGGCCATCGCCAGCCGGCCAATTGAGGTTGCGCCCCAGCGCAGCCTGCCTGTCACCATCAGCATTGGCGGGATCGTCCTCAGCGAAGATGGCCCCCTAGCACCTGAGGCCGCTCTCCAGAAGGCAGATGAGGCCCTCTACCAGGCCAAGCAGGCGGGGCGCAACCGCGTACATCTTTTCTTGCCACCGCCGCCGGAGCATGACTCTAGTCAATAATAAGCTCAACTATACTGAAAATAATGTATAATATGTTCAGTACGGATTACTACCAGTTGATCTTTCTGTTTACTTTCGAGTCTGCCAACATGGTAGCCAAAGCAAAGCAGAAAATTGGTAGTAAGACGACACGGAAACTGCGCTTTGGGTATTCTACTCAAAGCTTTGCGGGATACCGCCATTCTGTTTGGACTCCGTCCCGCTAACGCGAATGGAAACAAGCAGAATGCTATCGCTGCATAGTTGAACAGTGATGTTCAGCAGTGTTCAGCGTAAATGTATCAGAACTACTGTCCTTCGCCGGGCTCAAAGGAGTAGCCAGAAGCTGCCGCCAAGGCTTCCAGCGAGCGCAGCCCCACGTAGGTGCGGCCGTTGATAATCCAGGTGGGATAGCTGGTGATCCCCGCTTCTGTGCATTCTTGGGCTTGGGGCGTACCGGGGCCGTTGGGGGAGCATTCCACGTAGGGCACCTGTTCAAAAGCCGACCCAAACAGCTCCTTCTGCTCCTGACAATGGGGGCACCAATAGGCCCCGTACATGGTGCCGCCGATCTGCCGCAGGTGGGCCGCCAACCCTGCCGCCAGGGGGCTGGGTGGGGGAACTTGGTTGGCATACACCCCAATGGTGGCCACCAAGGTGAGAAAGCTTACGAGAATATAGCTGAAGGCCAGCTTGCCCCAATCCAGCCAGCGGTGGCCCAGCAGGGTTACCGCCCACAGCCCCGCCACCAAGACTATGGCGGTGGTGCAATACAGACAAAACTGCCGCAGCACCGCCACCATCAGGTAAAGCATGTACATCTCGAAGGCGGTCATGGCGGAAACCAGGCCAAACAGGGCCGGCCAGCGCCACCGCTTCACCAGCGGGATGCCATCCGGCAAAACCGCCAAGGCCAAAACGGCCAGAAACCCCAGTAGGCCAACTGTTGCCGTCGGGATCCCCAAAAACTCTGCCCAACGGCTGGAGAGCACCAGGTCACACCCCCCATCTCCTGTGCAGAAAGCGGCAGGTTGATCGGTCAGCTTGGTGTAGGTAAGGTAGGCCGTCAACAGGGATCCCAAGCCCGCCAAGGTTGCCAAGATCGGGCGAGCATGGCGCTGTAGCCAGGTCTCTTCTTGGGCTTTGAGTTTGAGATAAGAGGCCATGGGGGGTTCAGCAGTTGGACACCCCCGATTATAGTGGGGCGGAGCGGGTCTCGTCCTTGGGATCCGGCGCAGAAGCGCTGCTCGAGCGCCGCACTTGGGCAGCAAACCTATCCCCCAGCGGCTCCAGCTCCCACCAGGATCCCAGCTTGGGGTCAGAGATGGGCCGGTCGCAGATCCCCCAGCGGCGACGAAAGTAGCGGGCCAGATCTTTTTCGGCCAGAGCCAGATACACTGGCCGGCCATGGGGACAGGTGTGGGGATTGGCGGTGCGCTGCCAGGCTTCCAGCAACTGTTGCATCTGCTCCAGGGTCAGGGGGATCCCGTTGCGCAGGGCGCCACGACAGGCCACCGCCACCTGGGCCGCTTCCAGGTCAGCGCAGCGGCTCAATTCTCGGAGGGATCCCTGCACCTCCTCCGGATCTTCCGACCACAAGGCCAGCGGCAGGCGGCGCATCAGATAGGTGTTGGGGCCAAAAGGCTCCGGCTCCAGGCCCAACTGCTCCAACTGCTCCACCGCTTGGGAGGATAATCCCTCCAGCATGACCGGCGTCTGCAGCTCCACCGGCTGCCAATGCCGTTGGATGTACTCGTAGCGCACCCGCTCGTGGGCCAGGTGCTGTTCCACCAGCCACAGCCCCTGAGGGTGCTCCGCCAGGATGTAGGTGCGGTAGAGCTGGGCTAGGGCCTTTAGAGGAGGTAGGGGGGTAGACGGCTGGCCAGAGGGAGCTGGATCTGGGCTTTTGGGACTTGAGGTAACCCTGTAGACCGACTTGGCCTCGCTAGCCCGGATGAGATGCAGCGAGCGGCGGCTGGCTTGCTCCGATCCCGATTGCAGAAGAGCGTGCAAGTGCTGGCGCAATTGCTCCTGTCGGATCTCCGGATCCTGTAGATAGAGCTCACTCTTAGCAGGATGGCGATTCCAGTCCACCTGCTCAGGTGGCAAGCGCAGATGCACCACCACCAGCGGGTAGCGGTGGCGAGGCAAGGTGTGCTGAAAGACTGACTGGATCAGCCGTTGCCACTCCGGCATCTGCACAAAGCGCCCGTTGACGGCCACGCGGATCCAATCGGGGCGGGGGCGATGCAGGCGATCCGGCAGGCCCAGCACCACTTCCCAATCGCTATCCCCCTCCTGGATCCGCTGATAGCGCAGATCCGAAAGATCCACCTGCGGCAACACTTGTAGCAGCAGATCTTGCAGAGACTGGCCTGGCCACAGGCTGAGCAACAGTTGCCCCTCCTGGCGCACCTGCCAACTGACCCAAGGATGGGCCAAGGCCGCATTCTGCACCAGCGTCAAGAGCGGGCGAGTCTGGGGCAGGGAGCAGCGGCGCAAGGGCCAATCGGCAAACAAATCCGCCACCGTCACCACCGTTCCCAAGGCAGTGGCTGCCGGCTGCTGGTGGGCCAGCTCCCCTTGGCGGTCGTAGGTGGCCAGCCAGCCGTGGGCATCGTCAGCGTGGCGGGTCTGAATGGTCAGGGATCCCAGCCGGGCCAGGCTGTGCAAGGCTTCGCCCCGAAACCCCAGGCTGCAACCGTCCAACTTGCTGGTGGTGTGGCGACGGGCCACCTGCTCCAGCTCCGAAGCGGGGATCCCTTGGCCGTTATCGGCCACCCGCACCTGCCAGCGGCTGGGCCAGATCTCCACCTGAATGCGGGTGGCCTGAGCATCGAGGGCATTTTCCAGCAATTCTCGCAGAGCAGCCCCCAGCGAGTCGATCACCTCTCCCGCGGCCATCTGGGCGATCCGCTCTGGGTTCAGGGGTTGGATTTTGGACATGGAGTGAGTTGAGAAAGCAGACTCTCTTCCTGCCAGCTTGTCGCCAAAAGGCCAACAGCGCCGAGCTTTAGCTTAGCTCTCTCCCTCTGTTGCCAGTGGACAGCGCCTTGCCAATGGTTTTCATTAACTTCAAGGCTCCCCTCAGGCCAAGTGAAGGATTGAGGTTCCGCCTTCCTGCCCATCGGTAACCGCCAAGAACTTCGAGAAACTTCGAGAACAAGAGAGCTGAGCGGGTGGCCAGTCATAAGGAAACCTTAAAATCCCAAGGCCAGCCATCAGCCTCTACTAGGATTTAAATAGTAAAACTTCTCATTAAGGAGGAGATTATGGCAGCACAGCAAGCTCCGGCCCGAGAGCTATTCAAGGAGGCTTTTGAGAATCGCTACACCTGGGACAAAGACTTTCCTGGCTACCGAGCTGAGATAACCTACTTTCCCAAAGAAGGTGACAGCAGCCTCTCCTTCTCAGGAGTTGTGAGTATTGACCGCAACATGAAGATCGATGTTGCCGGCGTCGAGGACGAGGAGATCCGCCAGAAAATACGGGAACAGATGTGGGAAGTCATGGTGCATCGCGTTCGTCATTCCTTCGACGAGGAACACGGTGGCCACACCTTTGCCTATGGAGAGCCACAAAATTCAGACATCACTGAAGTTCTTGTTTCGGGCTTATCTTCTACCGATAGGTACTGGGTTCAGGGCAAGCACATTCAAATGGTACATCGCCATCTTGCCAATCGGACAATTACAGTCTCAGTTCAAGAGTTTTACGATACAGGTGAGGGCTACCTACCCACTCACTACACTGCTGAGTATTGTAGCCCAGGAACTGGAGAAAAAACTCAAGCAAAGATGATCTACGAAGATCGTTATCAAAAAATAGGTCGGTATTGGATTCTGGTTGAGAGAAGAATTTGGGAAGAGCAGGATGGCCAAAAAAGTTCATCCCCTCAACTTTTCCTCTTCTCTAATATTCGATTTTTCGAATAGCTGAGAAAAATAAGTTTTTCTTTGCGGCTGTGGGCATCTCTCATTATAGAAGGTGATGAGGTGCTCACAGCCAAGCTCAAAACAGATGGCCACAGGGTACAGCCTGTTAAGGACTCAAGGGGTACAATAGCAGCACTTAGCAAACCAACTTCGGAAGGAGGATGGATTGATCAGTAGTAAAGAAGTCTTCACTATCTGCTCCATGCTATATTTCCCAATTCTGCAAAGCTTTGGAGTTACCTATGTCTAAGCTGGACTCAAAAAATGCACCTGGACACCAGGTACTGGCTGCGGCAGGTAAAAAGGCACTTCGACCGGGGGGCTTTGGCGCTACCGAACGGCTCTTCAAGTTTGCCGAGTTCCGTCGAGGAGAAACTGTGCTGGAACTTGCCTCAGGCCTTGGCTACACGGCTATTCGATTGGCAAAGCGCTATGGCATACATGTTACCGGCATTGAGAAAAATCCAGATAACATTGCTCGCACTCGCGCTAATGTTTCTGCAGCAGGGCTAGCCGGCCAAGTTGAGATCCTCGAGGGCGATATCTTTCACCTAGATCAAATCGATCAGAAATTTGACTATGTCTTGGCGGAAGCTATTTTAACAATGCAGTCCGATGCAGGAAAATCTAAGATTTTGTCAGGGATTTACAATTGCCTCAAGCCAGGGGGTAAGTTCCTCAGCCATGAGCTGCGAGTTGAGGGATCCAACAGCGACGCTATCCGCAAGGAGTTATCCTCCGTAATCCATGTCAATGCCAATCCTTTATCTACTGACAGCTGGCTTGCAACTGTTCAGCAAGCAAATCTTACGGTTGTCCAGTATGCCACCGGCCCCTTAACTTTGCTCAATCCCGTTGCTATTGCTACAGAGGAAGGATTGCCGACGCTCTTAACTATGGTGTGGAATGTGCTTACACGTCCTGTAATCCGGCAGCGGATCTTATCTATGAAGCAAATCTTTAGCCGATATCGAAATAACCTAGGCTACATCATACTGATTGCCAAGAAGGAGGCTTAATGATGTCTCTTGTCTCCCCTGAGTCACCTTTTTTGCAGCTCAAAGATCACATTGCTTATTCTGTGGAAGGAGTTCTCAGCAAGATCATTTGGAAAAGTGAAGTCTGCCAACATACTCTTTTCTGTATGGCGGGAGGCACAAGTATTTCCGAGCATACCTCCACAAGGGACGCTACTCTCCACGTCATTGAAGGAACTGGAGTCTTAACCCTTGCAGGTGAGAAGATCTCTCTATCTCCGGGCATATTTGTCTTAATTTCGGCAAATGTTCCCCATGAGTTAGAAGCCACTGCTGACCTTGCTTTTGTTCTGACTTTATCAAAGGCAAGTTAAGAACGCCGCCTTTTACTCAGCCAGCCGCTTAACATCGCCAAAGCAAACATTCCCAGCAAAGCAAAGCCCAGCAGCCACCTTCCCTGCTCTAGGATCCCTGCCCCCAGAGCCACTACTGGGGGTGTAGAGACGGCAATGCCCAAAGCTAGGGCGAGAAGAAAGTTCTGCCATTTTATTTGGGTTAGGCCGGCGGCGTAGGCGACAAAGTCGAATAGGCCCGTCATTAAAAAACCAGCTGTAAGAAAAATATTGTTTTCCAGATAGTTAGCTGAAAGGGCATCGACTTTGTACATCCATTGTCGCCCAACTACTCGCTGTACTAGGTCTCTACCAAACTTTCTGGCTAGGTAGAAGTTAAGTGTACAAGAGATAAAATCAGCAATTGCAATGTAAAGGATTCCCGATCCAAATCCAAAGAGGGCTCCTGCCAAGATGGAGTAAAGGGTGCTGGGTATGGCAGGAATAATAATACTCAGGGAGCGTAATCCAATCAGGGCAAGGGGTGCCCAGGGGCCTAGTTTTGCTATAAATTCTCGAGTTGCCTCTGGATCTAAGCGACGGGCCAGCAAGATGGCAGCTAACAGGACAACAAGCAACAACAGCAGTGAGAGGATGTCTTTCCTTTTTCTGGAATTGATTTTGCTGCTAGAGGACAAATCCTCTGAGGGGGTAGGGGACGATCCTACTGACTCGCCATCTGCTGACTTGTCAAAGGTAGTGCCGGGCGGATAATAGAGTTCATCCTTCAGGATCCAACCTGTTTTCTGTTGCAGATAGGCATGTGTGCTCAAGCCCAGACGCTTTGCCTCGGTGGCAACAGCCTTGTAGTCTAAGCCCAATAGCTCGCAGAGCTCTTTTTGTCGAATACCAGAAGGTGGCTGCATAGGGCAAAAGATCTCTACTTTCTCTGCTAGATGCTTAAGGTTTCCGAGGGATGCTCGAAGTAGGCATGATTTTCATAAGGCTTGTTTTGCTAGTGTAGAAGGTGTCATGTATTTTGCTTTTTAGAGGTTGATAATGATCTTGTGTATTGGCGATGTTCTTAGTTTAGCAGAATTGCAACAGATTCTGTCCCTCATAGCCGATGCTGAATTTGTGGATGGTGCTCTGACGGCAGGCTGGAATGCCAGGCTTGTCAAAAACAATAGGCAAATGCCAAAGGGATCCCTTCAGCAACGGAAGATAGAGGAGATTATCTTGGCAGCTCTAGAGCGTAATTTGTTGTTCCAGATGGCTGCCCGGCCCAAGCTCATTCATTCCATTTTAATTAGCTGCTACGAAGCGGGAATGTCCTATGGCACTCATACCGACGATGCGCTGATGCTCGATCGGCATCAGCTGATGCGCACGGATATTTCCTTTACGCTATTTCTAAGTGCCCCTGAAGACTATGATGGCGGTGAGCTGAAGATCGAGAGTAGCGAGGGGGAGCAAGCCTACAAGCTGCCGGCGGGTGCTTTGATCCTCTATCCTGCTTCCACCTTGCACCGAGTTGAGCCTGTAACCCGTGGGATCCGCTATGCTGCCGTCAGTTGGGTTCAAAGCCTAATTAGGGATCCGCAAGAACGCGAGATCCTCTTTGATTTACAGACTGTGCGGCAGCAGATGTTTCAGGAATCGGGCAAGACACGCCACTTTGATTTGATCTCCAAAGTTTACGCGAACCTGCTGCGGAAATGGGCAGAGCTCTAGAGGGATCGAAGAAAATAGAGCAGGGCTTCTCTGTCTTCAGCAGCCATATTTTTAAAGATCTCGCGGGAGCGTTCAGCTTCTCCCCCATGCCAGAGAATGGCCTCCTCGAGGCTGCGGGCGCGGCCATCGTGCAAATAGCCGGAGGAGGGCAGAACTGTCTGCGACAAGCCGATGCCCCACAAAGGGGGGGTGCGCCATTCTCGGCCCGTGGCCTCGAAGTCAGCGCGGCCATCTGCTAGTCCTTCGCCCATGTCATGCAACAGCAAATCGGTGTAGGGGTGGATGACTTGGTTGGCCAGGGCAGGGATCTCATGAATGCCGGTTTGTAGCTCTGGTCGGTGACACTTGGCGCATTGGGCTTGGACGAAGAGCTTTTCCCCTCGCTGAACTTGGGGATCCTGCCAAAGGGCGCGGCCAGGCACGGCCAGGGTTTGCACGTAAACGGTTGTCGCTTGGAGAGTGGCCTCGTCGATATCTTGGCTGCCATCCGCGGCCGGAAAAAGAGGATTCGTGACACCCATGTCGTTGGTGTAGGCGGCCGCAGTTTGTTGCCTGAGGTTGGGGGTATTGGCTTTCCAACCAAACCGTCCCAGCACCAGACGCTGCTGCTCTTGATCCCAAACCAAGTTGGGGCGGCCAGAGATGCCATCCCCATCGGCGTCGTCAGGATCGGCTGCTGCCAGGATCCTAGAAGCGGGAACGGCCTCCAGTAGGCCCGCTCCAAACACCGGCTGGGGGATCCGCAGGGAGATGAGGACAGGATCGATGGGCGATCCCTCCAGAGTTAACAGCTTTACAACAGGAGAACGCAGCCTGTAGGGAGTTCCGTCGGCGTACTCTCTGGTCTGCTCTACCCAGTGCAACTCCACCTTGGCCTCTGGCCGATAGCCCCGAACGGCCTTTTCTTGAACCTGCGTGCCGATGCCGGCCACAGGGGGAGTGTTGCTATGAGGAGCAATGGCCTCCCATCCAAAAGGCTGGGGATCCCCGCTTCTATCCAGGGATCCAACCTGGCTGACTCTGACGACCCGCTGCCCCTTGTCAGGAAAACCTCGGCCGTTTTTAACATGACAACCGGCGCAGGAGTTGTTGTTGAACAGAGGCCCAAGGCCGGGGTTAACAGGCGCCGGAGCGGTGACGAAGCGAGCCTCAAAGGCGATGTCCCCCAGGGCATGCAACCTGGCCCAGCGGGGATCCAAGTTGGGAGCCGGCTGCTCGTAGGCTGTTGAGGTGCGGTTCCAAAGGGTTGTTTCGCCACCCGCTCGAGGGGGCAATGGCTGGGATCCCTCTGGGGCAGCGGGGAAAGCCAGAAAGCTCGCCGCCCAAAGAGAGGCCAATCCCAGCATGAAAATCTGGAGAAGACGACGCATCGGCTATCAAAATATCGGCAACTCAGCTCTTTTGGGACTTTCTTACTACTGCAGGAGCGGCACAACTTCCTGAGCAAAGCTGTCGAAAGCGTCTTCAATTTTTTCCATAGCGGCAGTAATAGATCCACGGGCATTGGCATCGCAAAGGCTTTTTTCGATAGGGGCAGGGATCCCCTGGAGAGCCGCCGCCGCTGCTTGTAACTCCGACTGAATTTGACTATCCAAATTGGGATTGATGTCCCGGACAAATTGGCTCAGGCCACGACCTTTTCTATCTCTAAATCCGCCCAAGTAAGCATACTGAACGCTGCGCACATTGGCCTGGAACTCCGGCAGCGAATGGTGGGCAAAGCGACTTTCCAGCAGAAAAGGATTTTGCTGGGCGAAGGCTTCGCCAATTTTGACCTTGCCCAGCTCGTCCAACATGCCGAGAATACCTTGGGCTATTCTTCAGCAGCAGCTTGCAGCGTGAGATAACTCTGCTGCCCTCGCCGGCTTTACCCATTCTTCGCGAAAGCAGGCAGCCCTTGCACTCCCTCTGTCCAGCTTTTGAGCAGCTTTGCCGCCGTATCCGCCAAAACTGGGCCAAGGGCAGCCAAGTACTCCCGATCCCGCTCGGTAAAGTCTTGCAAAGACTTGTTGTTATCCACGCCAAAGAGCAAGAAGGCCACGGCATGAAATCCCTTTTGCCCGCTTTCCAACTCGGCCACGGTCTCTGGAGTGAGGGGATCGCCGCTGTTGAGAACTTCCAGCACCTCCACCTCGTTCAGGGGCCATTCGTCCAAATCCGCATCCAGCCCCAAATAAGCCGCCGGCCCAAAGGCAAAAGCCTCGCTCTCCTCCCAAGTGATGCGGGCAACAGACCAAGCCTGGCGAGCCGCTTGCAAAGTCTGGGCATTGGGATCTTGCACGAAGGCCTGGATGGCCTGAGACAGGGCCTGGGTATCGGCGACCAACTGCTCATAGGCAGGGATCACCACCTGATCGGCAAAGTCGAGCAAAATCTGCCGATCCTGAAACCGCTGCTCAGGAGAGAGCACAACGGCTGGCCGGCGAGAGCCTGCCCCTTCTTCCCCACCCTCGCCGCCGCCATCCACCGGGATAGGCCGACACTCCGGGTTCATTTGAGCTGCCTGCTGAGGCGAAGCCTGGCTCAGGGCCGGTGGATCCCCGCCGCCCGCAGCCGAGGGATCCTTTTGGGTTTCCCCGCAAGCGGCCCCGCTGACCAGAACATAAAGCCCTATCCCCGTCCACAGCTTCAGATACCTCGACATCTCCTCCGACTCCTTTGCCCTCGACTTGGCCAACTTTGGCTTGATTGTAATCCAGCTATTGCGACTCAATCTTAAGAAGGGAGAGATTTTTATCACCGGCTGCCACCGGATCGCCCGGCTCGTCCCTCTGCGGGCCAGCTTCCATCTGCAGCTTCCCCAGGTGGGGCTATGGGCGGATACAAGTCCGACTCTTAACAAAACTTAACTCTAAAGACATTGATATTTGTTTGCAAGAAGCCTAGAGTAGGTCACAGCTCGCTGTTGAGATTTACTCTCAACAGTTGGTTACGTGTCTCGAAAGGATGTGTCCGTGCGGCCAGAGGCGGGCCTGGGGCAAGGTCTCTGGCCTTTTCCTAGAAAAGCTTGTTTAGAAACGCAAGAGGAGCGGAGATGAGAGCGACGACACTCAAGCAAGAAGGGGGATCTAGCTCGCAACAACAGATCCCGTGGTGGGCGGGCAACGCCCGTTTGACCGATCTTTCTGGCCGGCTGCTGGGGGCGCATGTGGCCCATGCCGGGCTGATCGTTCTCTGGGCAGGGGCGATGACCCTGATCGAGTTGGCCAAGTTTGACCCCAGCCGACCGATGTATGAGCAGGGGCTGATTCTCTTGCCCCACCTGGCCAGCTTGGGGCTGGGGGTGGGATCCGGCGGGGAAGTCCTGGATACGGATATCTACTTTGCGGTGGGAGCGATCCACCTCATCAGCTCTGCCTTTTTGGGGTTTGGCGGCATTTTTCATGCCCTGCGCGGGCCGGCGGTGCTGGATCCCAAAGCCTTTCCCCTGTTTAGCTACGACTGGCAAGACAAAAACAAGATGACCACCATCCTAGGGATCCACCTGGTGCTGCTGGGATTGGGAGCCTGGCTTTTGGTGCTCAAGGCAGTGGTGTTTGGCGGCTTGTTCGACCCGGTGGCAGGAGAGGTGCGCCTGGTGTCTCCCAACTGGAACCCCTTTGGCCACCTGTTGGGCATAGAAGGGCGCCACTGGATCGCCGGGGTGGACACTTTAGAAGACGTGGTGGGCGGCCACCTCTGGCTGGGCTTGCTCCTGGTGGCAGGTGGGGTTTGGCATATCGCGACCAAGCCTTTTGCCTGGGCAGAACGGATTTTTATCTGGTCTGGGGAAGCTTATCTTTCCTACAGCTTGGGAGCTTTGGCCTTGATGGGATTTATTGCCGCCTATTTCGTTGCCGTTAACCCAGTGGTCTATCCCGAAGTTTTCTATGGGCCGCTGCTGCAGGTGGGCTTGGATCGCTATCCCTTCTTTGAGCAAGGGGGAGCTCTCACATCTAGGGTTTGGCTGGCCAATGCCCATTTTTGGCTGGCCTTTTTCTTCCTTCAGGGCCACCTGTTCCATGCCCTGAAAGCGCGAGGGTTCAATTTCCGTACCGGCAGAGTAGAACTTGCAGCGCAGCAGGCCTAACGGCAATCTAGCCATCTGATTTTGAGCTTTGCACTTGCAGTTTCGAGGTAGGAGCAATGGCAAAAGTAGGTCTATTTTTCGGCACTCAAACCGGAAATACCGAGAGAGCCGCTGAGATGATCCAAAAAGAGCTGGGCGAAGACAATGTAGATTTGATCAACATTGCCGAGGCCACGGTTGAGGACTTTGATAGGTACGACTACTTAATCATCGGCTGTCCAACTTGGAATATCGGGGAGCTGCAGGCCGATTGGAATGGGTTTTTCCCCTATTTGGATGAAATCGATTTTTCCGGTAAGACGGTAGCCTATTTTGGAGTTGGGGATCAGTTGGGCTATCCCGACAACTTTCAAGATGCCATGGGGATCCTGGCCCAAAAAATTGCCGAGCGCGGCGGAAAAAACGTCGGCTCCTGGCCTACAGAAGGCTACGAGTTCAATGAGTCCAAGGGAGTGGTTAACGGCGAGTTTGTCGGCCTTGCTCTGGATGAAGACAATCAGCCGGAGCTGACGGAAAAACGAATTAAAGAGTGGACGGCCAAACTCAAAACACTCTTCAATCTGTAATCTCAAACTCGGCTTCTTAGCTTGTTGTGGATACTGTGGGAGTTTGTCATGACTGGCGCAGTTCTATCTTCATCGCCTACCTCTGCTGAGGGATCCCCTCAGGTGAGCTGGCTGGCGGGCAATGCTCGCTTGGTGAATCTGTCCGGAAAGCTGCTGGGGGCCCACGTGGCCCATGCGGGGTTGATCATGCTGTGGGCCGGCGGCATGACTTTGTTTGAGGTGGCCCACTGGGATCCGGCTCAGCCCATGGGCAGCCAGGGGCTGATCTTGCTGCCCCATTTGGCCACGTTGGGCATCGGCGTGAATGCAGAGGGGGTGGCCACGGATCCCTATCCCTTTTTTGTGGTGGGCGTTCTGCACCTGATTGCCTCGGCGGTGCTGGGGGCAGGAGGGATCTTCCACGCCCTTTTGGGGCCGGAGGTGCTGGCCAAGGGAGAAACCTTTGCCGAGTTTTTCGGCTACGACTGGGAAGATGACGACAAGATGACCACCATCCTCGGCATCCACCTGCTGCTGCTGGGGCTGGGGGCCTGGTTGCTGGTGGCCAAAGCGCTCTTCTGGGGAGGGCTGTACGATGCTCAACTGGGCCGCGTGCGCGTAGTTACGGATCCCACCCTCAATCCGCTGCGGATCTTTGCCTACCTGACGCCGCTCATGGGCCAGCAGGGCATGGCCGCCGTGAACAATCTGGAAGATCTGGTGGGAGGGCACATCTATGTCGGCCTGCTCTGTGTGCTGGGGGGATGGTGGCACATAGCCACACGGCCCTTTGCCTGGGCCAAGCAGGTGCTGATCTACTCGGGCGAAGCCTACCTCTCCTACAGCCTGGGGGCCCTGGCCTACATGGGCATCTTGGCGGCCTATTTTGTCAGCGTCAATGAGATCGCCTATCCGGCGGCTTTCTACGGGCCGCTGGGGCTGGCCGCCGACGAAAGGGGAATGGTAAGCAGCCGTACCTGGTTGGCCACAGCCCACTTTGTCTTGGGGATCCTGTTTTTGGCGGGGCACATCTGGCATGCCATCCGGGCGCGGGCGGCAGCCAGCGGCTTTGACTTCCAGCACGGGGGCTGGGTGCGAGCCACAGATCCCCAGGTGGGCAACTTGGACACGCCGGTAAACCAGGGCGATCTCACCCTGCTGCTGCTGCAAAACCTGCCCATCTACCGGGAGGGCCTCTCGCCTTTCCTGCGCGGCTTGGAGATCGGCATGGCCCATGGGTACTTCCTGGTGGGGCCGTTTTACAAGTTGAGTCCGCTGCGGAATTCGGAGCAGGCCCTGACGGCAGGGACGCTGGCGACCATCGGCCTGGTGCTGATCCTGACGGTTTGTCTCTCCATTTACGGACGGGTGTCCTTTCCTCGCTCGCGGCTGGTGGCAGTGGTCAATACCCCCTACGGCGAGGTGGCCTATCCGACGCCGGGCGTGCAACTGATGGCCGAATCGCAGGGATCCCCTCAGCCGGTGCGAGTACCGGCAGGATCGGAGGACTTGCCCGAAAACTTGCGCACCCGCGCCGGCTGGAGCCAGTTGGCCGGAGGGTTTCTGGTGGGCGGCGTTGGCGGTGCCCTGTTTGCCTACATGCTCCTGAGCAGCGCGACGTGGTAGCCCAGATTTTGCCGGGGCTGTAAAGGAGGGTTGAGGCTTCTCAAAGCAGGGAGGGGAGAAACTCATCCCCTCCTCTCTGTCGAGATCTGGCTCTACCTTTTGCCTGCCGGCTTCTGGATCCGATAACCCTTTTTTATGAAGCTTTTGTCAGCCAGCAACTTTAATCTTTCGACCGTCGAAATGGGATGGCTAAAATGAGCTTAGGTTCCGCTTCTGCGCCTTCTTTTGAAGCACTTTATTTGGGCGTTTCTCCCAGTCTAAAGCTTTTCGATCGGCCTCTGTTGGGATCCCTGGGAAAATGTTTCCGTGTAGCCTACTGGGAGTATCACCAAACCCAGGATGAGCCCTGTAGTTTGGAGACAGTCGTGACGCTGCTATACGAATACCTAAAAGCTTGGGATCGACCGGTACATCTCATCGGCCACGGCTTGAGCGGGGTGGTTGCCTATCTTTTTGCCTACTATTACCCCCAGCGGATACGGTCTCTAACCCTGCTGGCTGTAGGCAGTCAGCCTGCCGCCACCTGGCATGCCCATTTCTACGTGCAACGAAAAATGTTTTGCTGTAGCCGAGAACAGCTCCTGGTGCGTATAGCTCAGAGCCTTCTGCCAGCTTCAGAACAGTGGCGAGCGCGCTCACTCTCCCGCGCCCTGGCTAAAGATTTAGACACTTCCCCCATACCTCATTCCCTATTTCAGGTGGTAGCGATTCCAGCCCAGAAAGTGCCGGTGCCGATGTTGGTTTGCGCCAGCGAGGATGATCCCATTGTGGATCCTGCTTCGCTGGAGCAGTGGGGAAACTACTTAAAGCCAGGGGATCAAATGTGGTTTTGTCCTGGGGGGCGACACTTTTTTCACTATTCTTTTCCAAGTTTGGTCAACTTGAAAATCATGGATTTCTGGCAAAAGCTGCAGCAATTGCAGACCAGCCTTGCCTGAAAGACTGGCCTTTGTCCTTAGCTCAACTGCGAGTTTTGTCAGCAACCCCCAACCCCCGCAGATTGCTGGTGGCTCTAACCCTCCAAACAGACAGAAAGAGCTCTCATGCCATAGGGATCTCATCGCCGCCCACAGCGCCCCCAGAGAGACGGCCTCCACCCGGCTCCCCGCTAGAAGTAAAATGGGAGGGGTCGAGCCGGGCTTAAGCGGGGGATCCGCGACTAGGTTCGACAAGCTGCTCTTTCCCATCGACAACTCGCGCGAGACCAGCCACGCCTTGCCCTTGGTGGCAGACCTAGCGCAGCGCTGCAAAAGTCGGGTGTACTTGCTCTCGGTACTGGACAACATGGAGCTTGACGCGGAGCGAGCAGAACAAGCCCGGCAGAACATTCAGAACCTGCCCAAACAGACGGAGCTGGGCCTGCAGTAAATCGGCATCAACAGCGTCAAGAGCGAGTATCGCGAGGGAAAAGTACCCTTCGTCATCTGCGACGTGGCGGACGAGCTGGAGATCAGCCTGATCGTGATGGGATCCCGCAGCCTCAGCCTGTCTGCCGAGGGGCAGAACAACTCCGTCAGCCACCGCCTCATCGACCTTGCTCCCTGCCCGGTGCTGGTCGTGCCCTGAGAAAAGGGATCCCGGTCAGCGTGATCCTGTAGAGTACCCTAGGGCGGGGTCTTGCCAAGTCCAAACAATGTTGCCTTGTGTAACAGCACGGCTGTCACTGTTTGTCTTCTCTAAAAGTCTGCAGTACAACGAAGAGCAAGATACAGCTTTGTCCGACTTCGGGGGAGGTCTGTAGAATCAGCAGGATCCCGGCATACGCACATCTGTATTAACTTCAGAAAGTGTGGCCGGAAGAAGCTGTGAGCCTCATTACCAGCAACAGCCGGTCAGTTCCCTTCCGAGAATCGTCATGGAAAGTCGTGGTTACAACAAGGCCTCCCAGAAGACTTTTGAGGTGATGCGGCATTTCGCAGAAACCTACGCCAAACGTACCGACACTTTTTTCTGCTCTGATCCTACGATTACGACAGCGGTGATCGAGGGCTTGGCTCTGCACAAAGAGCAATTGGGCGCTCCGCTCTGCCCCTGTCGTTTTTATGAAGACAAAGAGGCGGAAGTGAAAGCCGGCTATTGGAACTGCCCCTGTGTACCCATGCGGGAGCGAAAGGAATGCCACTGTATGCTCTTTTTAACTCCAGATAACCCCTTCGCCGGCACCAGCCAAACCCTAGAGGAGGTGCCCCTAGAGTACCAGGCGAAATAGTCGGCAATGCGTCTGTCTCTGGGT
>AFSR01000041.1_pt1:0-35000 | contig 42785 bp, 30 predicted proteins | sample 296848 | NCBI WGS metagenome assembly AFSR01 (sample SAMN02954305, study PRJNA68063) | hot springs metagenome | biome: terrestrial; feature: Mushroom and Octopus hot springs; material: microbial mat core samples; isolation source: Yellowstone National Park Mushroom and Octopus hot springs ...
GCGGCAATGGCGGCGGGTGCTGCACCGCCTCTGTTCACCTATGAGGCCGGCACTTGGGGGCCCAAAGGCTGCCGAAGATCTGCTCACCCAATCAGGCCGAAGAGCATGAGCAGCTCAAGAGCTTTCAAATGGCCGCTGCAGAAGAGAACACCAAGACGTAGGGATCCCCGGCTGTTGCAGCTAACATGGGCATGGCCTGTTTATTGCGTGGGTATCATGCCGCCACTGTTGTTCCGGTTATCCGTCCGGCCCTGGCGAGCCTTGTCGGTGGGCCTGGCAGTTGTGTTGGGGATGGGAGGGTGGAGCTCTGCCCAGGCCCAGGTGTTGCTGCACGTCCCTCTGCCCAATGGGGGCTTGATGCAGGCCCAAGCGCTACAACTGGCCACCGACTCGCTGCGGTTAGCCCAGTTTGGCCAGACGGAAGAAGCGCTGCGCCGCCTGCAACTGGCCGTGTCCATGGTGCCCAACTCCTCAGAGCTGCTCTACGTTTTGGGCAACGTCCACCTAGAACTGGGGGACTTGGAGCAGGCGATTGCCTCGTTGCAGAAGGCCCGCGCCCTGTCTCCTCAAGATGGGGCTGTTCTCTACTCGCTGGGATCGGCTTATTTGCGGCAGGGCAGCTACTTTGCCGCTGCTGAAACCCTGGAACGAGCTGTGGCCCTGCAACCGGATAACCCCAACGCTCGCTTCCAACTGGGCAATGCCTACCTCATGCTGGATCGGTGGGATGCGGCCCGGCAGGAATATGAGAAGACCTTGGAGTTGGATTCCGCCTATTGGCCGGCCATGAACAACATGGGCTTGGTGGACTATGAGCAGGGGGATCTCGACGCCGCCATCGATCGCTGGGAACGCACGATAGAGATGAACAATGCCGTAGCAGAGCCCTATTTGGCCCTGGCGACTGCCCTCTACATTCGGGGAGAAACCGAACGGGCTGAGGAACTGGGGGCAAAGGCCATGCGCTTGGATCCCAACTACGCCCGCCTGCAGGTGTTGCGGGAGAACCTGTGGCGAGAAAACCTGCTGCGAGATGTGCAGATCCTCCTGCGCACCCGCCCTGTTGCAGAAGCTCTGCAGCAAGCCGCTATCGAGCAGTTCAACCGGCGGATGGGCCTCTCAGAATAGATTCAGGATAGATTTAGGAATTGACAGTGGGAAGTTCTGCAGGGGATCCCTTGAGAACTCGTGCCTGAAACTTGGCCCGAATCCGCTCGGCAATCCCGGCACTGTTCAAGCCTAGTTCTGCCAAGGATTCCTCGGGGGTGGCGTGCTCCACCCACACATCCGGCACCCCCAAGCGCAACAAGGGCACTGCCAGGTCGGCGTCGAGCAGGGCTTCGGCCACTGCCGAGCCAAACCCACCCATGAGGCAACCTTCTTCCACCGTCACCACCAAGCGGCTCTGTTCGGCCAAAGGCAGGATCAGCTCAGTATCCAGAGGCTTGGCGAAGCGGGCATTGACCACCGTGGCTGAGATGCCGTGTTCTTTCAAGATCTCCGCCGCCTGCAGGCTGGGATGCACCATCGACCCATAGGCCAGGATCAGCACCTCGCCGCCGCTGCGCAACACCTCGGCTTTGCCGATGGGCAGGGGTTCCCATCCCTCTTCTGCCAGAGGCACCCCCACGCCAGATCCGCGCGGGTAACGCATGGCGATGGGGCCCTGGGTGTACTGGATCCCGGTCACCACCATGCGCTGTAGCTCCGCTTCATCTTTGGGAGCCATTAGCACCATTTCCGGAATGCAGCGCAGATAGGCGATGTCGTACATGCCTTGGTGGGTGGGGCCATCGGCTCCTACAACTCCCGCCCGATCCAAGCAAAAGAAGACCGGCAACTTTTGGATACAGACATCGTGGATGATCTGGTCGTAGGCCCGCTGCAAGAAGGTGGAATAAATGGCCACCACTGGCCGCATTCCCTCACAGGCCATGCCAGCCGCCAACGTTACAGCGTGCTGCTCGGCGATCCCCACATCCACAAACTGATCCGGCAGCTTTTCCTTGAGCTTATCCAGGCCAGTGCCCGTATCCATAGCGGCGGTGATGCCGATGATGCGGGGATCCCGCTCGGCCAGCTTGCAGAGGGCATGGCCAAAGACCTTGCTGTAGCTGGGGGGCTTGGGCTTGGTGGGCGGGTAGGGCTTGCCGGTGGCCAGGTCGAAGCGGGATTGGGCATGATACCCCACCTGTTCCGCTTCGGCAGGCGGGTAGCCCTTGCCTTTGACGGTGGCTACATGCACCAGTACCGGGCCGGAGATGCCGTGGGCCAACTCAAAAGCATCCAACAACTCCGCCAGGTTGTGCCCGTCCACCGGCCCCACGTAGGTAAAGCCCAGCTCCTCAAAGATAATGCCGGCTTTGTTGTTTTGCACAGCGGTAACCAGCTTCACCGTTTCCTTGAGGCGGTCAATTTCCGGGCTGAGGCTGGATCCCAGTAGGGGCAGGTTCTTCAGTTGCTCTTCTAGGCTGTCGGCCAAAAACTGCACCGGCGGGCTGAGGCGCAGGCGGTTTAAATAGCGAGGGATCGCCCCCACATTGGGGGAAATAGACATGCCGTTGTCGTTGAGCACCACCATTAGGTTGGTCTTGGGCAGGTGCCCGGCGTGGTTGATGGCTTCATAGGCCATGCCTCCGGTCAGGGCACCATCCCCAATGATGGCCACCACCTTGAAGTTGTCTCCCCGCCGATCCCGAGCGATGGCCATGCCCAAAGCTGCCGAGATGCTGGTGGAAGCGTGCCCCGCCCCAAAGTGATCGAAGCGGCTCTCGCTGCGCTTCAGGTAGCCGGAAATCCCCCCCTTCTGGCGCAATGTGTGGAAATTGTGGTACCTGCCGGTGAGCATTTTGTGGGCATAAGCCTGGTGCCCCACATCCCAGATCACCTTGTCTCGATCCAGATCGAGGGTCTTGTAGAGGGCCAAGGTCAGCTCCACCACCCCCAGCCCTGGCCCCAGATGACAGCCGACCGGGGAATTGGCAGCCGTCTGCAGATGTTTGTCGCGAATCTGGCGGGCTAGGCTGCGCAACTGGCTCAGGTTCAGGTTTCGGAGCTGGTTGGGATGAGTGATGTCACTCAGGTGCATAATGGACTCGTCCTTCCGGTGTGATCTCACTCTAATTCATTTTCAGGAGGGGTTTTGTAGCCCTCCCTCTCAAAACTTCAAGGAATGCAGGGATCCCCCTCAATGCTGGGCCAAGGGCAGTGAGATCTTGAAAGGGGCACGCCAAGGAGCTTATTCAAGGGTTAGCCTCGCGTAAGGCCCTCGGTTGCTCCGGAGTTAAGGGCTAGGGCCCACTGCCGCGATGGTTTCTTCCTTTTTGTTAGCCATGAAAATCGCCGCCAACATCACCCAGCTCATCGGTCGCACCCCGCTGGTGCGGTTGAATCGGATCCCGCAATCGGAGGGGTGCCTGGCCGAGATCGTGGTGAAATTGGAGAGCTTTAACCCTGCCGCTTCGGTGAAAGACCGCATTGCCGTCAGCATGATCGAGGCTGCCGAACAGGCCGGTTTGATCACCCCCGGCAAGACCATCTTGGTGGAGCCCACCTCTGGCAATACCGGCATTGGCCTGGCCATGGCCGCTGCTGCCAAGGGTTACCGGCTCATCATCGTCATGCCTGAGAGCATGAGCCTGGAGCGGCGACTGCTGTTGAAAGCCTACGGAGCAGAGGTGCACCTGGCCAGTAGCGCCGGCGGCATGGGGGAAGCCATCTGGAAGGCTGAAGAGATCGTCCGCCGCACTCCCAACGCTTACATGTTGGGCCAGTTCACCAATCCCGCCAACCCCCGGATCCATGCCAGAACCACCGGCCCGGAAATTTGGGAAGATACCGATGGTCAAGTGGATATCCTGGTGGCAGGGGTAGGTACCGGCGGCACCATCACGGGGGCGGGCGAGTTTTTGAAGGGGAAAAACCCAGCCATTCGACTGGTGGCCGTTGAACCCAAGGCCAGTGCCGTCTTGAGTGGTGGACGGCCCGGCTTTCATCGCATTGAAGGGATCGGAGCGGGATTCGTGCCTGATGTGCTGCGGCGCGACCTGCTGGATGAGGTGATCCCAGTGGAAGATGAAGAGAGCATGGTCTACAGCCGGCGCCTGGCCAAAGAAGAAGGGATCCTCTCCGGCATTTCCACTGGGGCTGCCTTGGCGGGAGCCATCCAGGTGGGGCGGCGACCGGAAAACGCTGGCAAGCGGATTGTAATGATCCAGCCTAGTTTTGGGGAACGCTACCTGAGCACACCTCTTTTTCGCGACTTGGAGCGGGATTCCGATTCGAGATGACGATGATGCTGAGACTGCTGCCCTACAGGTCGCCCTGGCCCAGAGGGCGAGCTAGCATGGGTGAGAGTGACGTGGCGGAACGGCAGACGCGCTAGACTTAGGATCTAGTGCCGCAAGGCGTAAGGGTTCAAGTCCCTTCGTCCGCATGAGAATCCCCTACTTCCCCAGCCCCTTTCCCCCAAGAGGGCAGAAGTTCCCCCGGTCAACAGCAATGCTGACTGCCTTACGGTCGCTCGCCAGCAAGCCTAGGAGAGCCAAGGTGACAAAGCAAGCTCTCCCGCCGGCTAAAAGCAGACAGGGACACATCTCCCAGGCTAGAAGGCTTCTCGGTCCGCCTGCAGAGAAACTGGACTGGGTTGCTGCCACGAAAACCTTGGCTCTAGGCCGGAAAGATCACCTGCAGAATTTGCTCGGGGGCAATCGACTCCACCTTCCCATCGGCCCCCTTGACCGCCCGAAACGGCCCCTCTGAAGGCAGCAGCCGCAGCGGGTCGGTGGGCCCAAACAACGCCACCAGCGGCGTCTGCACCGCCACCGCCAAATGCATGGGAGCGCTATCGGCGCACAACAGCAGCGTTGCCCCCCCAATCAAGGCCGCCAGCTGCCCCAGCCGGACAGGACGGCTCACCGGCAGCTCCGGCAGTTGCGCCAGAAAGCCCTCCGCCAGCTGCTCATCCTCTGGCCCCACCACCAGCACCAACGGCAGCTCCGGCCGCTGCTCCCGAAAACCCTTGATGACCTTGACCCAGTTGGCAGAGGGATAGATCTTCTGAATTCCCTTCTCCTGCGACAGCTGGCTGGCCCCCGGATGCAACAGCACATAATCTTGAGCGGCATCCCCCAAAAGGCGCTTGCGTTCCTGCTCTGCCCACTCCAGGTCTGCTTTTTTCAGACGAATCTGGGGCAACCCCGCCGGCGCAGCAATGCCAAACCCCTGCACCAGGTCGTGGTACATCTGGGCCGCATACTGGGCTGGCTTCAGGGGCACCGGGTCGGTCAGCCAAGGTCGCCCCGGCCCCGGCGGCGCATAGCCCACCCGCTTGGGAATGCCGGTCAGCCACAACAACAGCTTGACCCCCAAGCTTCGGCCCAGGCTCAGCACCCCGTCATACTGCCGCTCCCGAATGCGCCCCAGCAGGTCGCTGAGATCCCCCAACGACAGCTGTTCTTTGAACGGAAAAGTCAGCACCCGACTCACCGAAGGACAAACCTCGTAGGCAGCCGCCGCCCGCGGCTCCACAACCACCTCCAGCTCCGCCTCAGGGAAGCGCTGCCGCAAACTGGCCAGGGCGGGGAAAAACAAAATCTGGTCACCAATCCCGCCCGGCACCAAAGCCAGAATCCGAGGTGCCAAAGGGGCTTTAGCTGCTGGAGAAACCGCCTGCATAAAGCATCCTGTAGAAAGCTGTATCCAGCCTGGGGGATCCCCGCTTACTCTATCTCAGATTGGGTGGATAGATTCAGGACCAGCTCGACCCGCGGCAGACCGGTCCCAGCCCCCTGCTGGCCCAGAGCGTTGTCTACCCAGGCTCTCATCCGCGATGATGGGCTGTGGCCGCCACCTTCTGCAAAGGCAGCACCATGACGGAGGAGCCGATTCCGCTGCTGGATTTGACGGGGCAGTACCGCGCTTTGGCCGGGCTGTTGCAGCCGCAGCTGGAAGCGCTGCTGGCCTCTGGCCAGTACATCGGCGGGGCGGCGGTGCAGCGCTTTGAGGAGCAGTTTGCCCAGTTTTTGGGGGGTGGCCCCCTGGAGGCCGTCGGCTGCAATTCCGGTACCGATGCCCTGGTGCTGGCTTTGCAGGCTTTGGGCATCCAGGCGGGGGATGAGGTGCTCACCAGTGCCTTCAGTTTTTTTGCCTCGGCTGCCGCCATCAGCCGGGTGGGGGCGCGTCCGGTGTTTGTGGATGTGGATCCGTGCACCTTTAACCTGGATCCGCAGCTGCTGGAAAGGAGCATCTCCTGCCGCACCAAGGCGGTGGTGGTGGTGCATTTGTTTGGGCAGGCGGCCAACATGACCCAGATTCTGGCTATTGCCCGGCGGCACGGCTTGGCGGTGGTGGAAGATTGTGCCCAGGCGGTGGGGGCCTGCTGGGGGGGCAGGCCGGTGGGCACTTGGGGAGAGGTGGGCTGTTTCAGTTTTTTTCCCACCAAGAATCTGGGTGCGGCTGGGGATGGGGGGGCGGTGGTGACGCGGGATCCCCAACTGGCCAGGCGGGTGCGGGCTCTCAGGGAGCATGGGCAGACCCGTCCGTACCACCACGAGTATCTGGGTCTCAACAGTCGTTTGGATGCGCTGCAGGCGGTGATTCTCTCGGTGAAGTTGCCTTATCTGCGGGAGTGGAACTGGCGGCGGCAGGGGATTGCGGAGTGTTACCACCGCTTGCTGCAAGGGATCCCGGGCTTGATGTTGCCCCAGGTGGGGGTGGGGGGGAACTCGGTGTGGCACCAGTACACGGTGCGGGTGGTGGGTTCTGAGGCGACGGATGGGCGGCGGCGGGACGATTTGCAGCAGGGTCTGAAGGAGCGGGGCATTGGCAGTCGGGTTTACTATCCTCTGCCGTTGCCGCTGCAGCCGGTGTACCGAGGGCTGGGCTACAGGCGGGGGGATCTGCCCAATGCCGAGCTATGTGCGGCTCAGGTGTTGTCTTTGCCGTGTTTTCCTGAGTTGACCACCTGTCAACAAGAGCGGGTGGCTGCGGCCATTGCTGAAATCCTCTCAGAAAAAACCTGCCCGTAGCACTCAGTTATGTCTGCCTTATGGTCATTTCGATTCAAACTAGAACACTGCACCCACGCCCACAGTCATTTTAAATAAGAATGAAACGAAATGAAACATTTCCATCCCATTGCTTCCCAACTCCCCTCTCCCTCTGGGAAGAGGACTGGGGGTGATCTCGGAAGCGGTATGGAGCGCTTGGGGATTGTCTCAATCCAGCTTGAAAGGACTACAAATGGCCAAAAAACGAAGTCTCCAGACCCGTCCTCCCAGTGCGGCGGAAGGAAGCCAGCAGGGTGTCAATTCTGGGACTCGACCGGCTGCGGCGGCTGCCATTTCAGCACCAAGGTAGAAAGTTGCGGCAGGCAGAGCTCGAGGGAGTAGGGCAAGTTGTGGTAAGCCCAGTCGTCTGTCCACTTGCCCCCCAAATTGCCTACCCCGCTGCCCCAAAACTCCACAGCATCGCTGTTGAGCAGCTCTCGATAAAAACCTCGTTCCGGTACCCCAATGCGGTAATTGGGCCAGACCACCGGCGTGAAGTTACAAACCACCACCACCCACTCACTGGGATCCTCCCCATAGCGGATGAAGGAAACAATGCCGCGATGGTCGCTGCAGTCAATCCAGCGGAACCCTTCTGGCTTGGTGTCTTGGGTATACAGGGCAGGTTCGGAGCGCAACAGGTGATTCAGGCTGGCCACATAGTGGCGCAACTTGGCGTGGGGTTCATACTGCAGCAGCTCCCAGTCCAGATCTGCCCAAACATTCCACTCATTCCACTGGCCAAACTCCATGCTCATGAACAAGGTTTTCTTGCCAGGGTGGGTGAACATGTAGCCATACAAAGCCCGCAGACTGGCGAACTTATGCCAATGATCCCCCGGCATTTTGCCCAACATGTGGCTCTTGCCATGCACCACCTCATCATGAGAAAAGGCCAGCATGTAATTTTCGCTGAAGGCATACATGAGGCTGAAGGTAACCAAATGGGGATGGAACTGGCGGAACCAGGGATCCATGTGGAAATAATCCAACATGTCGTGCATCCAACCCATGTTCCACTTCAAGTTGAAGCCCAGCCCGCCCACATGGGTTGGCCAAGTTACCATCGGCCAAGCAGTAGATTCTTCGGCAATGGAAAGCGCACCGGGGTTGTATTTGAAAATGAGGGTATTGAGCTGCCGGAAAAAGTCGATGGCTTCGAGGTGTTCCCGCCCGCCGTAGGGATTGGGGATCCACTCTTTGCGGTCATAATCCAGATAAAGCATCGAGGCCACCGCGTCCACCCGGATCCCATCGATGTGGTATTTCTCGAACCAAAAAAGGGCATTGGCCACCAGATAATTGCGCACCTCGTTGCGGCCATAATTAAAGACCAAAGTGCCCCAACCTTTGTGCTCGCCTTTGCGAGGGTCGGCGTACTCGTACAGGTGAGTACCGTCGAAAAAAGCCAGCCCATGCCCATCTTTGGGGAAATGCCCAGGCACCCAATCGACAATCACGCCGATCCCGGCCTGGTGAGCCCGATCGACAAAATACATAAAGTCTTGCGGGGATCCATAGCGGGATGTTACGGCATAGTAGCCAATCACTTGATAGCCCCAAGAGCCATCGAAGGGGTGTTCTGCCACCGGCAACAGCTCGATGTGGGTAAAGCCCAGCTCCTTCACATAGGGGATTAATTTGTCCGCCAGCTCGCGGTAGGTGAGGAAGCGAGTATTGGGCTTTTGGTCCACCAGCACACTTTGCCCTTCGGCAGGTGGATCTTCAGCCGAGGCGTGCATCCAGGATCCCAGATGCACCTCATAAACCGAAATCGGCGAGCGCAGGGGATCGGTGGCGGCGCGTTTTTCCAGCCAGGCTTGGTCGTGCCAGGTGTAGGTGTTGAGGTCGGCTACGATGGAGCCGGTTTTGGGGCGCACCTCCTGTTGAAAGCCATAGGGATCCGATTTTTCGTAGATATCCCCCCAGGAAGTTTTCACCTCGTACTTGTAGATGGCGCCTGGCCCTATGCCGGGGATGAACACCGCCCAGATGCCGCTTTCGCCCAGCCGCTTCATCTGGTGTTGACGCCCGTCCCAGTGGTTAAAATCGCCGATAACGCTGACGTTGCGGGCGTTGGGAGCCCAGACGGCGAAATGCACCCCCTTCACCCCATCCACCGTGATGGGATGAGCGCCCAGCTTGTCGTAAATGCGGTGGTGATTCCCCTCGTTGAACAAGTAGCGATCCAGCTCGCCAATGTGGTTGACCTTCTCCAGGGGAAAGCGGTAGGGATCCTCCCATTCTTCCAAGTGTTCCCCTTGGGGATCCCAGACCCGTTGGGCCCGCAAAAAATAGTCCGGCAGAGGGGTTCCCGGCTCAAAGCGCAGCTCGAATAGCGTTTCCGGGTGCAGCGGCTGCATCGGGTAAGCCTGTCCAGTGGCGCGTTCCACCAGCCAAACCTGCCGAGCATTGGGCACAAGGGCGCGCACCAACCCAAAGGATTTCCCGGCCTCTTCTATCTGCTGGGGGCCCAAAACGGCATAGGGATCCTGCCATTGGTTGGAAACAAACTGACCCACTTGTTCGGCAGACAGGAGAAAGCCCATCGGGAACCCTCAGTAAATGACCATTCTAGTCTAGCGGTGGCTGACCCCCAGTTTGCGCTGTCAGCTCCAGGCCCGCCTCCAGGCAAAGAATCCCTGCAAGAAGTTCTGCAGGCGGGGGTTGGTGGCCAATTGTTGCCTGCGGTGCTGCAGGGCCGCCTTGGCGTTCACCTCCGAGCGGGTGGGGTAGATGTGGATCCCGGTCAGGGCAGAGACGGGCAGCCGCCGGCTCATGGCCAAAACCACTTCGTGAATCAGCTCTCCCGCCTGGGATCCCACCAGGTGCGCCCCCAAAATCTGGCCGTTGCGCCGACAGATCAATTTGGCAAAGCCCAGGGGGGCAGCTTCTGCCTGGGCCCGATCCACATCGGCAAACTCCTGTTTGAGCACCACCACATCCTTGCCGTATTGCTGCCGGGCTTCGCTTTCGGTGAGGCCCACACGGGCCAGCTCCGGCTCGGTAAAGATGGCCCAGGGAATGACGCGATAACGCGCTTGGCTGAGGGGGAAAAACAGGGCATTGACCAAGGCCACTGCCGCTTCGTAGGCCGCCACATGGGTAAATTGCGGCCCGCCGATGACATCCCCACAGGCGTAGATGCGGGGATTGCGGGTTTGCAGCTTGGCATTCACCTGGATCCCTTGGGGGGTGTACTGCACGCCGGCGGCTTCTAGACCCAGCCCTTCCACGTTCGGGATCCGACCGGCGGCCACCAAAATCTCTTCTGCACGGATCACTTGATCACCTGCAGCGGCGGTGCCTGCCCCGGAATTGGCCTTTAGGGAAAGCAGCTTTGCCCCTTGCTCTTGGCCAACTGCTGTGGCGCGTACCCGGGTGAGGATGCGGATCCCATCTTGGGTCAACTGTTGCTGCACCACCTGGGCGGCTTCGGGATCCTCCTTGGGCAAGATGCGCTCGCGGCTGGCAATGAGGGTCACCTCGGATCCCAGACGGGCCAGAGCTTGGCTCAACTCGCAGCCTACCGGCCCCGCCCCTATCACCGCCACCGATTTGGGCAAGCGGGTCAAGTCAAAGATCGATTCGTTGGTCAGATAGCCCGCCTCGGCCAAGCCTGGCAAGGGGGGAACCCAAGGACGGGATCCGGTGGCGATGACAAAAGCCCGCGCCTGTACCTGCCGTCCTGCCACCTCAAAGGTGCGCCCATCCACAAAGTGGCCCTTGGCAAACACCAGTTCCACCCCCAGTTGGCGGAAGCGATCTGGCGAATCGGCGTGGTTGGCGATGTAGCTCTGGGCAGAGCGAATGTGTTCGTACACCTTGAGGTAATCCACCGCGATCCCTGCTGGGCCAGGGAGAGTCACCCAACCGGCAGCCATGGCCTGGCGCATCCGATGGACGGTATGGGCCACGTGAAGAAGGGCTTTGCTGGGCACACAGCCATGCCAGAGGCAATCGCCGCCCAAGCGGTCGCTGCCTTCCACCAGCAGCACCTTGGCCTTCAGTTGGGCAGCAGCGCTGGCCACCACCAAACCCGCCGCACCAGCGCCGATGACCACAATATCGTAGGAGACAGGCATGGCTTTTTCTGAACAAAAACATCGGGCAAGGGATAGCACCATCCTATGTCTTGAGTAGGCCGGGGGCAGGATGGGAGAAGGGGATCCCTTTCCACACCCTTTCTGCATGGGAGAAGAACTTGTTAGAGTGGGACGGATGGATCCCTTGCAAGCTGGGTTGATCCGTCTGTTCTACTTTTCAGGGTTTGGGGACTTATGACTATCCTGCTGCCGAGCGAACCTATCCTGGCCGTGAGCATCTTCGGCATGGGCCTGCCAGAGCTGGCCGTGATTGGGGTGATCGCGGTGGTCGTGTTTGGCCCCAAGAAGCTACCGGAGTTGGGCAGCGCCTTTGGCAAAGCGTTGCGGAGTTTCAAACAAGAGATGAACAACCCCAGCAGCGATGACGAGCCTGCCGGCACGGAAAAGGTGGAGAAGGTGGTGGAGAAGGATGCCGCCTGAGGGTCGCGGAGAGGGGTGGGATCCCAACTTCTGCAAGGGGCCTGCTGCCGCAACTGTTGAGAGGGGGGATCCAAGCCGGCTTTGGATGAGAGGTGAAGTCAGCTCGCAAGGGAGCCAGCTCCAGGGCTAGTGTATAGTTCTGGAAAGTTTCCCAGCCTAGTGCTACCGGCTGAGCCAGGATCAGCCCGGATAGGCCCATCGGATGCCCCAGAGGTGGTATGGCTGAGCTGACCGATTTCGAGTTGATGCGCCAGATCCAACTGCGGGATCGCCGCAGCCACTTTTTGCTCAAGGATCGCTATCAGAAGCGCCTGCTGGATATTGCCTTGGCCATTCTCAAGCAACCTCACCAGGCGGAAGAGGTGGTGCGGCAGGTGTTCGAGTTCTGCTGGAAACACGCCAATGCCTTTGACCTGCAGCGGGATCGCTCAGTGGCTCTGTGGCTCTACGAGTTGACAGCCTTTCAGGCTAGGGAACGGCTGCGGCGTTGGGCTTGGCTACCTGCCCCCCTCTCCATTCAAACTTCGGCTCCCCTGTGGCCGCAACGTCTTCTCTGGGGCAGCCTGGCGGTATTGGGGATCTACGCGCTGGCCATAACAGCGGCCTACTGGCGGCTGCGCTGGCAGTGGGGATCCCCCATCGAGGGAGAGTCGGTGGCAGTTCAACGGCTCTATCAAGAGTGGCAACGACAACCGCAAGTGCAGCGAACCCTGCTGCGGGATCCCAGCTTCAGCACTCCCCTGTTGGTGCAAGCCCTCTGGTCACCCCATGCCAAGCAGGTGCTGCTATTGGCCTCGGAGATGGCTCCTGCCCCCCCAGGGAGCACCTATCAACTGTGGCTGGAGTCGGAGATCCAGGGAGGGGGACGACTGCTGGAAAACGCCGGCACCTTTGCCGTCAACGGGGAAGGATCCCTGCAATGGCTCAGTCAACCCCTCCATTCTGAGCAGCCGACCCGCCTTCTCATCACCCTCGAACCGGCAGGAGGAAGCGAATCCCCCACAGGCCCGCCTCTGCTGCAGAGCAGTTTCTGGATCCCTGCCGCCCAGCCATGATCAGGAGAGATTGGGGGATAACTGGGGGGCTTGTCTCCCGCTTTTGCGCCGCTTAGCATGGGATCCCCGCAAGCGCACCTTAAGACGGTAGCGAACAGTTTCATGCACAACTTTGTAGGAAGCATCCACACCGTGGGTTTCCCGCAGCCATTCGCGAATGTCGCTGTAGGTACGGAATCGGCCAGGCTGATGCAGCTCCTGCTTGAGGATTTCCAAAACCGGCTTGGGGATGAGGGGTTTGCGCCCTTGGTTGCGGGGCACCGTCAACATGCCCTCTAGCCCCTTGGCCTTGTAGCGTTGAAACCATCGAAAAATCGTTGAGATGTCCCGCCCCAGAATTTCAGCCAAGCCTGTCATCGTCTTGACTTTCCCAATCTTGAGCAGGTAAAGAGCTTGAACCCGCTCCTTGCCGGTCGGTGTGGACTGCTTGCCAAGTAGAGATTTGAGCTCTTCAGCCGATTCCCGAATGTCGAGCTTGAGGACTCCAGCCATGTTGGGGCGTCGCAGAACAGCGTTGAATTCGTTGCCTGGCGGAGAGTCTACCACAGTAACTTGGGGTTTTGGAAGTTGTTCGTGAAGTTTGCCTGGGCATTGCTTGACATTTACAGAATCTCGAACTGAAAAATCTCTAACAGGCTACCCTCGTCGCTTTTCAGGATGGGCGGGCAAGGGATCCCCTCTAGGGCGGCAGGCCGTGGCTGTAGGAGTGGCTGTAGGATCAGAGGGCAAGCTTGCCGACGCTGCACTATGGTTCTTCGCAAGTATCTTGCAGGAGAGGGGCTGCGTTGGTTTCGCCTGGCCCTGCAGTTGCAAGGATCAGTTGTGCCGGCAGTGCTGCCCCGCGCCTTTACCTGCGGCTTGGCCGGGGTGCTGGTTTCGGTTCTGTATAAGTTGGGGCTGCCCCTGGCGCTGTCGTCGTTGGTGGCGTTTGTGCCCAACATCGTTTTGGGTTTGATGCTGGTGTTTCGGACAAACACCGCCTACGAACGGTTTTGGGAGGGGCGGAAAGCTTGGGGATCCGTGGTGAATGACGTGCGCAACTTGGCCCGCCTGATTTGGGTAGCCATTGAAGAAAAGCAGCCCGGCGACCGGGAAGAGAAGATCCAAACTCTATATCTATTGCCCGCCTTTGCCATGGCCATGAAGCAGCACTTGCGCCAGGAACCTCTGCTGGATGAGATTCAGCCCCTGCTCAGCCCGGAGCAGTTGCAACGTCTCCAAAGCCTCAAACACCCCCCCTTGCAAATTGCCTTTTGGATTCGGAGATTATCTGCAGCGCCAATACCAAAAGGGCCGCGTTGAGGTCTACCAGCTCACGATCATGGTGGAGCGGCTCAACAGCATGGTGGATGCGCTGGGGGCCTGTGAGCGCATTCTCATGACCCCAATGCCCATGGCTTATGCCCTGCACTTGAAGCAGTTGCTGTTGCTTTACTGTTTGTCTTTACCGTTTCAAATGGTGGAGGGCTTGGGTTGGATGACCGGCCCCATTGTGGGATGGCTGAGCTTTATGTTGTTTGGTGTTGAAGAGATCGGCATCGAAATTGAAAATCCCTTTGGCCGGGATCCCAATGATCTGCCCCTCGATAACATTTGCAACAAGATGAAGCACAATATTGCGGATTTGATCAATTCCACTTAGGGAACTCTCGCCGTTCTGGATGGCAGGGCAGCTGCCCATTTCAGATCCTCAGCCGGCACCTACCCCTAGTGGAGATAGCCGGGGCGAACCCGATGATTGAGAGGAAGGGATCCCTATATCTTGGGTAGGGAACAAGATGGGTTTGCTAAACTGTGGACAATTTGCCGAGGTGCTCTGGGGATGGCCTGCTCAACCTGCACATTTTTACACCTGGCCGATGTGCATCTGGGCTATGACCGCTACGACAGCCCGGAGCGGAGCAAGGACTTCTTTTTGGCTTTTCGGGATGTTGTCCGGCGCTATGCCATTCAGGATCCGGTGGACTTTGTGCTCATCGCCGGAGATCTGTTCGAGCATCGGCAGATTCAGCCCGGCGTTCTCAACCAAGCCCAGATCGTCTTGCGGGAGCTGCAACAGGCCGGGATTCCGGTGTTGGCCATCGAGGGCAACCACGACAACCGTCCCTATGGCGTGAAAACCAGTTGGCTGAGGTACTTAGCCGATCACGGGGAGCTGATATTGCTGGAGCCTGAGGAAGGGGAAGAAGGACTGGAGTTGCGTCCCTGGGCGGGCCGGCGGGGAGGGTATCTGGATTTGCCCTGTGGGGTGCGGGTGATTGGATCCCAGTGGTACGGATCGGCAGCTCCTCGGTCGATTGAGCAGTTGGCGGCGGCCATTCGACGGTTGCCCCCCGGCCCAGAACGGGTGGTGTTGATGTTCCACCACGGTCTAGAAGGCCAAATTGCCCGTTACCAAGGCGCTTTGCGCTACCGGGATCTGTTGCCCTTGCGGGAGGCGGGAGTGGGCTACCTGGCCTTGGGACACATTCACAAAAGCTATTCCGAGGGGGGGTGGATCTTCAACCCGGGATCCCTGGAGGCCAACAGCACTGCCGAATGGGACTTCCAACGGGGGGCCTATCGCGTCCGCTGGGGAGATGGCCCACCCCAAGCGGAGTTGGTGCAGGATTACCATCAGCGGCCCCGCCGCCGGCTCTATCTGGAGGCCAAGGGCAGAGAAACCCCCGAACAGATTGCCGCAGCAGCCATTGCCTTGGCTAAGGGATCCCGTTTTCAGGAAAGTGAGATGGAGCCGATGGTGGAGTTGCGGCTGGTGGGACAGGTGGGGTTCGCCAAGCATGAGCTGGATAGCCGCGCCCTACAGTGTCAAATTCAGCAGCTTACCGGCGCCTTGCTGGTTCTGTTTCGTTTTGAGGCCAATACTTTAGAGCTCGGGTCGGCTGCCCTTTCCTTGGAAGAAGAGGGGCAGAGGCTACAAATCGAAGAGAAAATCTACAGGGATCTGCTGAGCAGCCATGCCCACTACCGCAAACGCAGTGAAGAGCTAGCGCGGCTGCTTCTGGATCTTAAAGAAAAGGTTTTGGATGGGCAAGGAGAATCTGAAGTGTATGCTCACCTAAGGGGAGCTTTTGATGCTCCGCATCGCTGTCGCGAATGGGGAGCAGAAGACTGATTATGCGGATCCTCTCTCTCGCTTTACAAAACTTCAAATCTCATGAGGATGCCGTCTTCACGTTTGAGCCAGGTATTAACGCCATTTGCGGAGAAAACGGAGCGGGCAAGACCAGCATTTTGGAAGCCATTGCCTGGGTTTTGTTCGACTACTGCCCCTACAGCCAAGAAGAAATCATTCGCTCCGGGGCCAACGACGCAGTGGTGACTGTGCAATTTATCTCCCAATGGGATCAGCGCACCTACGATGTTCGCCGCAGCGTCACGCAGGGATATCGTCTCTTTGATCCCCAGCTGAAGCAGCGCCTAGAGTATGAGCGCAAGTCCGATGTGCTGCCGTGGCTGAGGCAACATTTGGGCGTACCTGCCGGTACCGACCTGGCGCGGCTCTTTGCCACAACGATTGGGGTGCCCCAAGGGACTTTCACGGCAGACTTTCTCAAAACTGGTCGAGATCGCAAAGAAGTTTTCGATCGCATCTTAAAGGTGGAAGAGTACCAGCAGGTGGCCAAAGACCTGTTGGCGGTCGAAAAATACAGCGAGGCGCAGATTCAGGCCATTAATCATCAAATTGAATTGCTCCGCCAACAGCTACAGGAGTGGGATCCGCTGCAAGCGGAGCGGCAGAAAATCCAACAAGAACTGAGTTATTGGCAAGAGCGCTTGAGTCAATCGATCCACACTCTGGATCAGGTTAAGCTTGAGATCGAGCGACTGGAGAAATGGCTTGAGCAAATCCAAACTTTAGATCACCAGATTGCCCAACTGGAGCAAAAGGGATCCCTGCTTCAGGTATCTCTTGAGCAGGCAGAAAAGTTATGGGCAGAGGCCAGGCAAGCTCAAGCGCAGCAACAGCAATACTGGGAGGGATCTCAGCATTTTTTGGCCACAGAAGCTCGCTTGCGGGAGCTGGAAAAACAGCAACAGCAACGCTTGGAGTGGCTGAAACAGCGGGATGCTTTGCTCTCGCAAAAGCAGCATATCGAAAACCAATTGGCAAGACTTCAAGAAAAGTTAAGCCAACAGCAGCGCTGGAAGCAGGAGCTAGAGGAGCTAACCCCGCAAATTCAGGCCCAAGAGGAGCTAGAGCGTCAGCAGACCTATTGGACTCAACAGCTCAACACGTTGCTACACCTGCACCGCGAATGGGAACAGATCCAGGCAGAATGGACAGCCCACGCCGAGCGCTGTCAACTGCTACAAAGCCGAGTGCAAGAAGCTGAACAGGCCCAGGCCATATGTCGGCAGCATCAATTGACCTACAACCGTTATTTGCAGTTGGAAACCCTCATTGCAGAGCAGGAAGCGCTGCGGCGAACCCGACAAACTTTACTGGCTCAACGGGAAACTTTGCAACATCAACTGCATCGATTGGAGCTGCAGGGATCCGAATATCAGCAACAACTCCAGATCTTCCAAAAAATGGAGGCGGAAAAACTTGAGCTGCAACCCCTGTGTGAACGGCAGGCCTCCCTGGAGCAGCGCCACTCCCAACTTGGCGAGAAGTTGGCTTCCTTTCAGGCTCTGCGCCTTGAACTCAAACAACGGGAAACGGAGCAGGAACAAGGCCAAGTCCAATTGCAACAACTGCAGCTCCAACTGAGACAACGGCAGGCGGATTTGGAGCGGGTAGCCGCCATTCCTGCGCTCGAAACTCAACAGGAGCGATTGCAAACTCAGCTCAGCCGCATTGCCGCAGCTCGTCAATTTCAACAGGAGCTACAAGCCCTTTTTGAGCAGGGCTCGGATCAATTGGCTCAACACCATCACAGCATCCGGCAACTTCTGGACGAATTGGAAGCGCAGCGACACAACTATCCCCAACTTCAATCTCTGTGGCAGCGGATCCCAGAGGTACTCACTCGATCTTCAGCACTCAGCCAACAGTTGCTCCAGTCCATCCATCAGATTTTGCAGGATCTGGCTCCCCAAACTTCCGAGCCCCAACTTCGTCAGCAGTTGTCCAACATCCAAAAACAACTCAGGACTTTGCAACCCTTGCTCGGCCTAACCGCACAAATACCCGATTTACAAGCCCAAATTCAGCAACTGCTGCAGTTGCAAGCCGAACGACAAAGCAGAATTGATGATCTTCACTGGGATCTTGAGGCTGAGCCCACCTTCCTTCGGCAACAACAGGAAATTGGCCAGGCGCTGCAAGAACTGGGGGATCCCAGAGGGCAAATCCAGCGCTTGGAAAGAGATCTCAGCCGCAAGTCTAGGGTTGAGCAAGAATATCAACAAATAGCGGCCCATGTTCAGCAACTCCAACAGCAGATACAAGCCCTAGAAGAGCAGCTGCAACCGCTTTCAGATCTGGATGAAAGAATTGCAGCTTTGCGGGAAGAACAAGGCCGGCACCGCAACAACTACGAGACCTTTATCCGCATGCAGCCTCTTGCCCAAAGTTTGCCCCGACGGCAAGATGAACTCCAAGCGGCCCAGTTGGCCCTAGATCAAATCCAGAAAGCCAAGCAAGAAAAACAAGCCCAGATCGACCGCTGGGAACAAACAGAGGGATCCAAAGATGACCTGCAAGCCCAAATTGAAAAAGCCGCCGAAACCTTAAAGGCTCTGGGGGATCCCAGAAGTCAAGCCGAACGGCTCAAAGCAGAGCTAAAACAGGAAAAGCAGTATTTACAAATGCAGGCCGACTGCCTGCAGCAGCTTCAGGATTTACAGGCCGCACTCAACCCTATCGAGGAGGCCCTATGCCAAACGGAGCATCTGGATCGAGAGCTGGGATCCCTGCAGGAAGAACGCGAACGATACCGTTTAGATCACGAGCGCTATCTGCAGGCAGAACCCATCGCCCAATTGCTTCCCCAACGGGAACAGGAACTGGCCGAGCTAAACGCCCAGCGGCAGCAACTGCAAACTCAGCTTTCCCAACTTCGCGCAGCACGGGATCCCTTAGCTGCTCTGTATCGACCGCAGGAGCATGAGCATCTTCGATCCCTTCTGCAGGCCACCGAAATTCAAAAAGCCGAAGCCCAGGCCCGCCTGGAGAGCTTAGCTCCTCAACTGAGCAAAATTGAGGAAAAGTTGCGGCAATTGGAACAGACCAAGGCCAGCTTAAAGCAAGTCGAGGCAGAAAAAACTGAGAGAGAACGCCTACACCGCTTTATCAAGTTTAGCCGAGATACCTATAGAAAAGCCGGCCCTCAAATTACCCAATACTACCTGCAGCAGATCAACCATACTGCCGATCACCTCTTCCGAGAAATTCTCAACCGTCCCAACGTCACCCTGACCTGGGAAGCCGATTATGAGATCCGCGTTCAAGAAGCCGGCAGCCCCAAACGACGGTTTGCCAGCCTTTCCGGGGGAGAGCAAATGTCGGCGGCCTTGGCAGTGCGCTTGGCTTTACTCAAGGTGTTGGGACAACTAAATATTGCCTTTTTCGATGAGCCCACCACCAATATGGATACCCAACGGCGACAGCGGCTGGCAGAGGCTATTACCAACCTGCGATCTTTTGAGCAGCTGTTTGTCATCAGCCACGACGATACCTTTGAGCAAATGACAGAAAATGTTATTCGGGTGGAAAGGCACTCCGGATCCAAGTCGGTAGGGAGGGATCCCGCCCATGGTGTTTAGAGCCGACCGGATCCTGGCAGTGCTGCAGCAGAAGCGGGAGGCCTTTGCCACTTTTGATCAAAGGCTGTCGGAGCGCAGAGAATACTATAAGCAGGCCATGGAAAGCTTGTGCCAGTGGTCAAGCCTAGAGATTGCCGAAAAAATAGCTCCATTCCCTTTCCCAGGCGCTTTACCTACTGCAGAGTGGGATCGCTACTCCAATTGGAAGATCCCTTTTGAGCAGGAATGGGCCAATTACGAAGAAAGCCGCGATTGGGCGAAATCGGTCATTGAAAATATTCCCACCTTTGCCGTAGATGGATCCCAGATTTATCCCAGCAAAGATCTGTCAATACCGGTGGCGCTGGTGCAAATCGGCTGGTATGAAAATTATCACTGCGCAGCAGGCTTGTACGAAAAAGACATCCAAGTGGATGTATTGACTCCAAGGGACCTGGGATCCGACAGCAGCGGCGAACCGAAAGAGCGAATGGTTAACATGCGCCGCTTTCAAATGGAAATCGAGAGACTCGTAGAATACATTCAAAAATCCCAACCGGGATCCCGAAAATTGGCCTTTTTGGATGGGGCGCTGGTGGCTACTTTTGCCGAAGTCTTCGAGCCAGAAAGCCAAGACTTTTATGTGCAGTGTTTGCTCCAGCTTTTGCGGGCCAGCGAGCAAAGCCGGATCCCTATCGTGGCCTACATAGACACCACCTACACTTCCGATCTGGTGGCGTTGCTGAAGCATTGTTTTGACCTACCCGAAGCTCCACAGCTTCACGATGCGCAACTGCTCAGCCCCTGGTTGGATTGGGGGGATCGCACACCTTTTTTCATCTGTGCCCGCGGCGGCAGCCTCAACCCCCAAGATGGGATCCTCAACTCCTACCAAGAAATGCGGGAGCGAGTGGGGTTTGTTTACCTGCGCACCAATGACAACTTTCCGGCCCGCTTGGAAATACCCGTTTGGGTTTATGAGGCAGGACTGTTGGACTGGTTGGTGGATCTGGTTCGCTGTGAGGTGGTGATTGGGCGAGGTTATCCTTATGTGCTGGAGACAGCCGATCAAATAGCCGTTATCCGCAATGAGGATCGCAACCTTTTCTTGCGTCTCATGCAAGATTGGGCCGCTCGCGAAAAGCTGAACCTAAGGCTATCTCGGAAAACGGTGAGTAAACTACAACGGAGACGAGTTCGATGAGATTGGGAAAGGTAGTTCGCTCCAACAATCACTGTGATTATGTGGTGCAGGTGGACGATGCTTTAGAAGTCAAAAATCCGCCGGCTCCTGATGACTATGGCTTCGGCAGCTTTGTCAAGCTAGAAAGCGACCGGCGACACTGGGCTGTAGGTCTGGTTTACAATACCCAACTCCTGAATCCGATGTTCCTCAATTCTGGGCCGCGCCTTTCCAGCCAGCCGGATCCCTATTTTTCCCCCGATCTGCAGAATGAGGTGCGCACGCTACTCTCGGTGGTCTTAATCGGGGCCTTGGATGAAGAGCGCCGCTGTGGCCGGCAAGGGATCCCACGCGTGGTGGTGCCTGTAAACACGCCGGTTTTTCGCATGAGCCGGGAAGAGATCCTGCGCTTTCACCAGGATCCCCAAGGTCAAACCCAATTTTCCTACTATGGTTTGCTGCTGAGTAGTGGCGGCAACTTTGCCAATCATTTAATCTACCAAGTCTTGAATGACATTACGCCGATGTTTGCCGATCCAGCTCAACGGCGAGCTCTGCAAATCTTAAGCAAAGAACTGGCCTGGAAAATGACTGTAGGAGCGATGCGCTGATGCCCCAAAAAATCACCGTCAATGGCCACTACCCAGAAGCCAACCTCTCTCCAACTGAGGACTCTCCAGAGGTAATTGGCACCGTCAAAGGGCCTGGAGAAACCTCTAACCAATATGTTTTCATCACTTCCAATACCCAAGCGGTAAAGGTGGGCGATTTCGTCTACTACGAAGTCCAGGATCCCCAATCGCAAACGCTGCAAATCTTGGGTAAAATTAGCCAAGTTCAGCTCCTGGATCACATCCCCGATCGCATCTTTGCCGATACCGAAATCGATCCCAGCACCATTGTGGCTCTGGTGGGCTTCACCCATCCCAATCCGGAAATCTATGCGGTTACCGTCGAGGTCATCGGCTATTTCAATCAGAAGATGGGCTTTATTAACCCCCGCCGCGCTCCGGATCCCGGTGCCAAGGTTTTTCTGGCCTCCAATCGTCTGCTGAAATCAATTTTGAACAAACGAGATGAAACAGCCATTGGGGGTGCTCACTTGGGCAGCCTGTTGTTGCGCGATGAGGGAGCAGTGCCCGTAGTACTGGACGTCAAGGAAATGGTCAGCACCCATCTGGCCATTTTGGCGGGGACAGGATCCGGCAAATCTTATACAGCAGGGGTTTTGATTGAAGAGCTGCTTTTGCCCAAAAACCGAGCTGCCGTCCTCATTTTCGATCCCCACGGGGAATACCACACGCTGGCAGAAATGCAGTCCCACCCCAAGTTTTTTGGGGAAGATGGCTACCGACCCAAAGTCAAGGTTCTTTCACCGCAGGAAATTAAGATTCGCGTATCTTCTCTTAACTTCTTTGATATTCTGACCCTGCTGCCGGAAACCAGCGATCGGCAAAAATCTTTTCTGGAAAAAGCCTTCCGCAGAACAACTCAATTTAACCCGCTCCGCTGGACGATTCAGGACTTAATCGATGCCGTAAACGAGGCTGATTCCGCAGAGGATGGATCCCAAGGATCCTCAGCCGCCGCTTTGGAGTGGAAATTAGAACAGATCGACCGTTCTCCCTATTTCGACAATTTGCAACACCTAGCTCCCAAAGACTTGTTTGAGCCGGGGCAGGTAACCATCCTGCAAATGCATGAGATCAGCCAAGAAGAACAGCAGGTGATCGCTGCTGCCATCTTGCGCCAGGCCAACTATGCTCGCATCAATACCCACAAAGGCAAGATCCAGCCGGGGGACGAAAATTACTTGCCTTATCCCGTCTTTATTTTGCTGGAAGAGGCCCATCGGTTTGCCCCTGCCCACGAGCCTTCCCGTTGCAAACAGGTGCTGCGCACCATCCTCAGCGAAGGACGCAAGTTTGGACTGGGAGTAGGGCTGATCACGCAACGCCCTGGCAAGTTGGACTCGGATATTCTGTCTCAATGCATGAGCCAATTTTTGATGCGAATTGTCAACCCTGCCGATCAGGAAAATTTGCGCCACAGTGTCGAGGCTGCCGGACGGGATCTGTTACAGGAATTGCCCGCCTTGAGCAAAGGTCAGGTGATCGTCTCCGGGGTGTGCGTCAATACCCCCGTGTTATGTAAAGTGCGGCAGCGCTACACGCAGCATGGCGGCGAAACGTTGGATATTCTCGGCCTCTGGCAAAGGCATTCCCAAGAGCACCACCAACGGGATCGCTTGGCCCAGTCGGCCCCTCTCAAACCGCGTCCTCAACCTCAGGTGGTGGATGGACTCAGCATTGATTAGCAATGGCCCAAAACTCCAACTGTGGCCTGATCTCAATCGCTGAATCTGCCAAATCTACAATCCGAAACCACTGCTTGATTGCAATACAATTCATTTCACAGAAACAAGTTTTGGGGCGAGCAGGATGAGGAAACAAGCCCTTTTGCCAGGTTTGCTGGGCATTGCCGTTGCGGTTCTGCTGGGATCCGGGCCTGCCTATGCTCAGTTGCGGCTGATTCCCCAAGCAGCGCGGCAGGTATACGAAGCTCTGCCGGATCTGCCCCTGGAAAACACCTACACCCCTATTAACCCCAACGATGGCGGCCCCGCACCCGAAGAGGATACTTTGGTGCGGCGGATGATGATCTATCACCTGCAGGTGGCTGGTCGCTCCCCGACCGACCGCTTTGACTGGCAACTGACGCTGGCGGACTATTTCGATGCCAATGAGCCAATCATCGCCCAACGGTATCCCGGTGCCGACCGCCTCACGGTCAACCCCTACGCCCAAGACAAAGCCGTTGTACAATCCCTGAACCGGCAACAGCGACAGGCCCTGCTGGAAGCCCTTGTGCTGGCCTTCGGTGGGGATCCCAACCCAACGCCCCTCTACATTCCCACCGACGGGAATCCTGTCCCCGCCCTACCCACCCCAGAACCCATGCAACCTTTGCTGCTCCCTGGTAGCGGAGGGGCTGACCTGCTCAGGCCCTAGCCATTCCAGCCTCCTGTCAAGCTGGGGATCGCCGTTCCAGCGCAACCCAAAATGCCTGGTGAACGACTCCCGGGGTAGACGCCCCTAGGGCGGGCTTCACGCTTCACAGACTTGTCTATGCAGAGGTCTCCGCGTGCTGCCACCGTGCATCCCACGGCAGGGACAGACCGGGGAAACTCTCCAGAGAGGTATATCTTGGACGGCTTTCATCCCAACACTGTTCGCCTAGCGTCTCTTTTGCTCTTGGGTAAACACAATTCGCAAATACAGTGCGGGGCTTCCCACCGTTGAAGCTAACTCAGGGCTTGGCCAGTATAGTTCTCAATGCAGCGCAGGAAGAGCTCTACCCCAATGCCAAGGGCAGCCTCATCGAAGTCGAAGCGGGGGTGGTGGTGAGGGTAGTTCAGGCCCCTTTCGGGGTTGGCGGATCCCAAAAAAAAGTAGCAGCCGGGCACCTCATTCAGGAAAAACGAGACATCCTCTCCGCCCATGGTCATTTCTGGGATGATCCTCGCCTCTGAGCCAAACACCTCGCGGGCAGACTGTTCCACCAGAGCTGCCATAGCAGGATCGTTTTGAACCGCCGGATAGCCCCGTTCGAATCGAAACTCGTAGGTGGCCCCGTAGGCTTGGCAAATGCCGGCAACGATTTCTTCCATACGTTTTGAGATCAAATCCCGCACTTCAGGCTGAAAGCTGCGCACGGTGCCCCAAATCTCAGCTCTAGGGGCAATGACGTTAAAGGTATCGCCAGCCCGGAAGCGGCCCACCGTCACCACCGCCGGCTGCAGCGGATCCACACTGCGGGAGACGATGGTCTGCAAAGCATTGACAATGTGGGATCCCACCACAATGGCATCCACTGTTTGTTGGGGAAGGGCAGCATGTCCGCCTCGCCCGATCACCTGAATCTGAAAGCGGTCGGCAAAGGCCATCGAGGGGCCACTTTTCACGCCAATAGTGCCCAGAGGGCGATTATTCCACAGGTGTAGGCCGAGGATGGCTTCCACATCCGGGTTTTTCAGAACCCCCGCCTCCAGCATGGGCTTGGCTCCGCCGGGGCCTTCTTCGGCAGGTTGAAAAATGACCTTGACCGTGCCCTTGAGGTGTTGACGGTGCTGTTGCAGCAGCTTGGCGGTGCCCATAGCAATGGCCGTATGGCCGTCGTGGCCACAGGCGTGCATGACGTTGGGGATGGCGGAGCGGTACTCGACTTCATTGGCCTCATGAATGGGCAGGGCATCCATATCGGCCCGCAGCGCCAAAACCGGCCCCGGCTGCTCTCCCTCAATGGTGGCCACGATGCCGGTGTGGGCAATGCCGGTCTGGTGAGGGATCCCCCAGCTTTTCAGGCGCTGGCTGATGTAGGCGGCGGTTTGCTTCTCCTGGAAGCCCAGCTCAGGATACTTGTGGATGTGGCGGCGCCAGGTCACCAACTCGGGTTGTAAAGCTCGAACAGCAGGGCGAAGTGCGGGAAAGGACATGACCTGAAAAACAAAAAAACAAAAATGTCTTGGAAAACCTTCACCGATGGCCAGTGTTGGTTGCATGCAGTTGCCTGTCGATTTTGCCCAGTATGGCATTGCTGAGGCTGCTTTCCGCTCGGCGTCGAGGTGGACATCTAGGCCCACAGGGATCCGGTTTCCGGCGGTAGATCCTGCCAGCGGCCCGGCCCCACAGCTCGCAAAGCCTCTTGCAAGGAGATCGCCCCTGAGTAGAGGGCTTTACCCAAAATGGCCCCCGTCAAACCGGGCAAGCTCAACAAAGCCAGCAAATCCGTTAGCGATCCGATTCCCCCCGAAGCAATCACAGGCAGGCGGGAGATGGCGAGGATCTCCTGCAACTGTTGTAAGTTGGGCCCGGCCAGGGTGCCATCCCGGCCAATGTCGGTATAGATGATCCCGGCAGCTCCTTGGGCTTGCACCCGTTGCACTAGCTCAGGAGCCCGCAGGGGAGTGGTGCTCAGCCAGCCGCGGGTGGCCACTTGCCCTTGCCGAGCGTCGATCCCCACCCAAACCCGACCGGGGAAGGCTTGGGTCATCGCCTCCAGGGTGTCAGGATCCTCTACGGCTAGGGTGCCAACGATCACCCGATCCACCCCCAAATCCAGCAACTGCCGCGCCCGTTCAAGGGATCGGATCCCACCTCCCACCTGCACCGGGATGGCCAGGCTGCGGACAATGCGCTCAATGATGGGCAGGTTGACTGGATCCCCGCTTTTGGCTCCGTCCAGATCGACCACATGCAGGCGAGGGGCACCCTGTGCCGCCCAAGCTTCGGCCTGTTGGATCGGGTCGTCGGCCACCTGTTCTGCCTGGGCGTAATCCCCCTGGTAAAGGCGCACGGCGCGGCCCTGGAGAAGGTCGATGGCGGGGATCACCTCTAAGAAGGCGCTGGTGTAAGGCATGATTGGGATCCCTTAGGGGCTTCTCCAGTATCGCCCAGGGGGGAGAATGGGAAAACCTTTTGGGGCGACCATGAACGCACGTCAACTGGCCCTCTTGGCCTTGCAGAAGATCGAGCGGCAAAACGCCTATGCTGACGTGGTGCTAGAGCACCTGTTGGCCCACAGCCACCTGATCCCTGCCGACTGCCGCCTGGTCAGCGAGCTGGTGTACGGCGTTACCCGCCGTCGTCGCACCCTCGACGCCCTAATCGACTGCTTTGCCCAACGTCCTGCCCACAAGCAACCGCCCGATTTGCGGCTCATTCTGCACCTTGGCCTCTACCAGCTGGCTTTTTTGGATCACATCCCCCCCAGCGCTGCCATCCACACCAGCGTGGAATTGGCCCGCCAGATGGGGCTGGGATCCCTGACAGGGGTGGTGAACGGCATCTTGCGCGCCTACCAGCGGCAAGTGTTGGATCAGCCAGAGAAGGATCCCCTCAAGCCCCTCGAGGACACTCTGCCAGCCGACCCAATTCAGGCTTTGGGGATCCGGCACAGCTTTCCCGACTGGTTGGTGAGCCTATGGTGGGAGCGCCTGGGGCCGGTGGAAACGGAGCAGTTGTGTGCTTGGTTTAATCAGCCACCCCACCTGGATTTGCGGGTCAACCCACTGCGGGCAGATGTGAATAAAGTCATTCAAGCCTTGGCAGCAGCCGGGATCCCTGCCCTCCCCATCTCCGAGGTGCCGGGTGCCTTGCGACTTCAGGATCATGCTGGCGACATCACGGCCCTGCCCGGCTTTGCCCAAGGGTGGTGGAGCGTTCAAGATGCCAGTGCCCAGCAGGTGGTGCATTGCCTGGATCCCCAGCCGGGGGAGCGGGTGATCGACTGCTGCGCTGCTCCGGGCGGCAAGACCACCCAAATAGCCCAACACATGCAGGATCGAGGGGAAATCTGGGCTTTGGATCGTCACCCCCACCGTCTGCGGCGCCTAGAGGAAAATAGGCAGCGCCTGGGCTTGAGCTCAATCCGTCCCCTGGCCATCGACCTGTTGTCCCTGAGCGCTGCTGCCGATCGCGTCAGCGGGACGGAGTCCTTACCCCCTGCCCCCTTGCCCCCCTGGCAGAGTGCTGACCGCGTACTGCTGGATGCCCCCTGCTCCGGCCTAGGCACCTTGCACCGCCATGCTGACGCTCGCTGGCGGCAGACTCCAGAGCGGATCCCTGAATTGGCCCACCTGCAAGCTCAGCTTCTGCAGGTGGCAGCCCGTTGGCTTAAGCCGGGCGGGGTGTTGGTGTACGCTACCTGCACGCTGCACCCTGCCGAAAACGAGGAGATCATTCAAGCCTTTCTCGACAGCCACCCCAATTGGGCTGCTGAAGGGGATCCCCTGCTCATCTGGCCCCACCGGCAGGATCGGGATGGATTTTTTATCCAACGGCTGCGTCGATACGGTTACTAACTCCCCTGCTCCCAGGTGCTCCGAGAGGAACCCTCAGGTTTCCTGAGGGAGAAAAGGATTATCTCCAAGCAAGAGACTGACTGTTGCCCCATGGTTTCTGATCGCGTTAGCGGGACGGAGTCCTTACTGCTGACCAGTCCGAAAAACCCCTGGATCCGCAAGTTGCGGCAGTTGCACCGCAGCAAAGGCCGGCGGGAACAGGGCGCCTTTTTGGTGGAGGGATCCCACCTCATCGAAGAAGCCCTGCGAGTTGGCTGGCCCCTGCAGGCTCTCTGCTACACGCTTGAGTGGGCTGAGCGTTACCCACAATTGCTGGCCAATCTGCCCAAGAGTCTACGGCGGCAGGCCGTCAGCTCAGAAGTCATGGCAGCGCTCTGTACCACCGAGTCTCCCGAAGGAGCCGTGGCCGTGGCCGTCAGTTGGCAGATTTCCTCTCCCCCCCTGTCCAAGTTACGTTTGGGCCTTGTGGTGGAAACGCTGCAAGATCCAGGCAATTTGGGATCCCTAATCCGAGTCGTGGCCGCCGCAGGAGCCGACGGCCTTTGGCTAAGCGCAGACAGCGTCGATCCCGAAAACCCCAAAGTCTTGCGGGCCTCTGCCGGCCAGTGGTTTCGCCGTCCGCCCCAAGTCGTGCCCGACCTAGCCGCCTGGATCCAGAGCTGCCGTTGCCACGGGATCCAAGTCTTGGCTGCTACCCTCTCCCCCACAGCAAACTGCTACTGGGATCAAGATCTCACCCGCCCTACCCTTTTTCTCCTGGGCAACGAAGGGGCTGGCCTGAGGGAAGCGACTATCCAACAGGCCGATGCCCAGGTGCGGATCCCGATGGCCGAGGGTGTCGAATCTCTGAACGTCGCTATGACGGGGGGGTTGTTGCTCTACGAGGCCCTGCGCCAGCGGCGATCTCGCTCAGGAAGCGCTCCCTGAACAGCTAGCTGCTCCCTCAGAACTCTTCCTCTACAAAGACCGCATCCTCATTCTCTTCCTGCTCTCCCTCCTCCATCGCTGCCGGCCGGCTGGCGGAAACCGTCACCCCCGCAGAAAGTTTCTCCCGCACAGCCGCTTCCACCTCCGCTAGGAGCTCTGGGTTTTCCTTCAAGTAGACAACCAGATTGTCCCTTCCTTGGGCAACATTTTCCTCCTTGTAGCTGTACCAAGAGCCGCGGCGCTTGAGAATGCCCATCTCCTCGGCCAGATCGATAATGCAGCCGATGTTGGAGATCCCTTGGCCGAAAATGATGTCAAATTCTGCCCGCCGGAAAGGGGGGGCAACTTTGTTTTTCACCACCTTGACCCGCGCTCGGATCCCGTATTCTTCCGCACCTTTTTTCAGGGTTTGAACGCGGCGAATATCTAGCCGCACCGACGCATAAAACTTAAGGGCATTGCCGCCGGTGGTGGTCTCCTGGGGGCCATAGCCTATGCCGCCAATTTTGGAGCGCAATTGGTTTAAGAAAAGAACGATGGATCCGGTTTTGCTGACATTTCCGGCAATCTTGCGCAGCGCTTGGCTCATCAGGCGCGCCTGCAATCCCACATGGGCATCTCCCATATCCCCTTCGATCTCAGCCCGGGGCACCAACGCTGCTACCGAGTCCACCACCACGATATCCACAGCTGCCGAGCGCACCAACTGATCGACAATCTCCAGGGCGGCCTCCCCCGTGTCCGGCTGGGAGATCAACAGGTTTTGAATATCAACCCCCAAAGCTGCTGCGTAAGTGGGATCCAGCGCATGTTCCGCATCCACAAAAGCTGCCGTTCCCCCTTGTTTTTGCACTTCGGCGATGGCATGTAGGGCAATTGAAGTTTTCCCAGAAGATTCCGGCCCAAAGACTTCGATAATCCGCCCTTTTGGGTAACCTCCGCCCAAGGCCAAGTCGAGGGTGATGGCCCCACTGGGTATGGTCTCCACCCGCATCTGGGTGGCATCTCCCAGGCGCATGATTGCCCCTTTGCCGAAATTCCGCTCGATCTGGCTTAACACCTGCTCCAGGGCTTTGCGTTTTTCTGACTTCAATTTGTCCGAGTCATCAGCAGTGTTCACAGCAGCGGCTTTCCGGGCCATAACCCGCATCCCCCCCAGGAGTCGTGGTGGAAAATCGAGCCTGCATTCTAACATTGTCGCCTTGCTCTGAGCGGATCCCTCTCCCTCCAACTGCAGTCAGCTCGTACCTTGCCTCGGTTCCTAACTCCCCTCTCCCTCTGGGAGAGGGGCTGGGGGTGAGGGCAGGTCTTCTGCATAGCCTTGCAGAGCGGGTAGAGTGGGCTAAAGGGATCTGCTCAGGAATGTCCCCACGGTCATGACTTTGGTCTTACAATCCCCCGGCCCGGTTGTGTTTAGTTGGGGGCCGCTCAGCCTGCGCTGGTATGGCTTATTGATCGGCCTGGCAATGGTGTTGGGCTTGCTCCTGGCTCGCCATCTGGCAGCTCGGCGTGGCCTTCCCCCCAGTTCCATGCCTGATCTGCTGGTGTGGTTGGTGGTTGGATCCCTGCCCCTTGCTCGCCTGTACTATGTGGCCTTTGAGTGGGAACGCTATCGAGATGGCCCTTGGTGGCAGGTCTTGGCCCTCTGGCAGGGGGGCATTGCCATTCACGGTGCCTTGATCGGCGGCAGTGCGGCGCTTTACCTGTTCGCCCGGCGGCACCGGCTGAGTTTTTGGTTGCTAGCCGATTGCCTTGTTCCCTCCCTCAGCCTTGGTCAGGGGATCGGACGTTGGGGCAACTTCTTCAACAACGAAGCCTACGGAAAGGTGTTGCCTCCGGATAGCCCTCTGTGGGTACAACTGCAGCTGCCTGATGGATCGCGCGTCCATCCCACTTTTTTGTACGAATCCCTCTGGAACTTTGGTCTCTTCGGGCTCCTGCTCTTTTTAAGCTACCGGCGCCAGCTTCCCCCCGGCACCCTCTTGGGCCTCTACCTGGTGGGGTACAGCCTGGGGCGCTTCTGGATCGAAGGCCTGCGCACCGATAGCCTCATGCTGGGATCCCTGCGGGTGGCGCAGGGGGTGAGCCTGTTGCTCATTGGAGCAGGCCTGGCCGCAATCTTGACAGCTCCCAAACGCGTTTCTGTTCACCCAAACGAGGCAACTTCCTCGCCTGGGATCCCCGCCCCAAAGGAGTTGTAAGCCATGGCCAGCGAACAGAATGAAGAGCTCTGGCAGCAAGCCTCCCCTCTGCTGCTGCCATCCGCCGCTGCTACCCAATCACTAGGGGCCCTCGTAGCTCAAGCCGCCCTTGGCTTCCTCGCCCCTTCAGGTCAACAAAAATCTCCCCCTCCCAGCCGCAGCCTCGGCTCCACTTCCGGCTTGGTCATTCTTCTCGAAGGTAATCTGGGCAGCGGCAAAACCACCTTTGTGCAGGGACTAGGGCAGGGCTTGGGGATCCCTGAACCCATCGACAGCCCCACCTTCGTGCTGGTGCAGGAATACCACACCGGACGGATCCCTCTTTTCCATTGCGATCTCTACCGCCTAGAGACCTCTTCTGCCGCTCGCGCCGGTGGGAAAGAATCCACACTCCTAGAAGACCTAGGGCTAGAAGAACTTTGGAGCCAAGGTGGGATCACCGCTATTGAGTGGCCCCAGTACCTCCGCCATCTGCCTGCGACCTACCTCTGGCTGCGCCTACAGCCCCATCCCCAGCAGGAAGGAGCCCGCCTTCTACACGTCAAGGGAAAGGGATCCCAGACTGGCCACCTTTGGCAGCAAGTTCTTTCTCAATTCACTCAGCAAAACCTCGAAGAAGGGATCCACTTCTCCTCCTGAAAGTACTTGAAAGCAGAAGAAAAAGTTGAGATCCCAAAAGACTTATGGTCATTTCGATTCCAACTAGGACACTGCACCCGCGCCTAAAACGTTGAATGTACGGAGCCAGAAGGCTCTTCTCAGCAGTTCAGTCGCTTCACCCCAGCCTAAAACGACTATAAGCTCAAGGCAAACAGCCAGAATTCAGCCAAAAGTCATCCTCAGGCCAAATCAAACAGCAGCACCTCAGCCCCTTCTTCACTGAAAAGGTTGAGCTCGCTTTCCCTAGCAATAGCCACGCCATCTCCTTCTCGCAAAAACAAGCCATCCAGGGTCACATCGCCCCGAGCTATCTGCAGCCATCCGTAGCGCTTCTCATCCAAGTGTCGGTGAATGGTGCGTCCCGGCTCAATCAACCCCGCATAGAGATTCACATCCTGATGCACAATCACGGATCCCTGGCGCCCATCTCGAGAGGCAACTAAACAAAACTCATTGGGATGCTCTGTCAAACCCGTCGCTTTTTGTTCATAGCTGGGCTCCAGGTTTTCCTGCTCCGGCAAAATCCAAATTTGCAGCAGATGAACCTCCTCATCTGCCGAGTGGTTGTACTCGCTGTGCCAGATCCCTGTGCCTGCCGTCATCCGTTGAATTTCACCAGGACGAATCACAGATCCCGTGCCCAAGCTGTCTTTATGCTCAAGGATCCCTTCCAAAACATAGGTAACGATCTCCATGTCCCGGTGCCCATGGGTCGGAAAGCCAGCACTCGGGCTGATTCGGTCATCGTTAATCACCCGCAAAGCCCGGAAGCCCATGTAGCGAGGGTCGTAGTACTCTCCAAAAGAAAATGAGTGGTAAGTATCAAGCCAACTGAGCTTGACATGACCCCTCTCTTCCCGCTTGCGCAAAGTCAGCATCACAGTTTCTCCGAAACCTGACCCTCGCAACCATCTTATTAACTCTGCAGTCAGAATGTCAATATTCAAACAGTTTTATTTCTTCTTTTCCCTGCTATTCTCGCCAAAAACTTGCCAAAAATTTTGGGTTGGATATCTTGACGGGGTGGTGGGGGTGGGGATAGGGTAGTAAAGCGCCACAAGGCCACCCAGCCCCGGCGCCCCAGAACCTTGACAAGTAACTCGTTCAGTCAACCATCGCCAAGCAGCACAGCAGGCTCCCTGAGTCGGCTGGTGGCTGCATATTCAACCCTGTCAAGTTTCCATTTTTCCAGAGACAAGCTCTTGAATTGACACGGAGAGTTTGATCCTGGCTCAGGATGAACGCTGGCGGTATGCTTAACACATGCAAGTCGCACGGACACCTTCGGGTGTCAGTGGCGGACGGGTGAGTAACACGTAGGAATCTACCCTCAGGCGGGGGATAACAGCTGGAAACGGCTGCTAATACCCCATACAGGCGGAAGCTGAAAGGAGCAATCCACCTGAGGATGAGCCTGCGTCGGATTAGCTAGTTGGTGGGGTAACGGCCTACCAAGGCGACGATCCGTAGCGGGTCTGAGAGGATGGCCCGCCACACTGGGACTGAGACACGGCCCAGACTCCTACGGGAGGCAGCAGTGGGGAATTTTCCGCAATGGGCGCAAGCCTGACGGAGCAATACCGCGTGAGGGAGGAAGGCCCTTGGGTTGTAAACCTCTTTTCTGGGGGACGAAAGCTGACGGTACCCCAGGAATAAGCCTCGGCTAACTCCGTGCCAGCAGCCGCGGTAAGACGGAGGAGGCAAGCGTTATCCGGAATTATTGGGCGTAAAGGGTACGTAGGCGGCTGGTCAAGTCTGGGGTCAAAGGCCACAGCTCAACTGTGGGAAGGCCCTGGAAACTGACCGGCTAGAGTGAGGTAGGGGTTGCGGGAATTCCCGGTGTAGCGGTGAAATGCGTAGAGATCGGGAAGAACACCTGAGGCGGAAGCGCGCAACTGGGCCTCAACTGACGCTGAGGTACGAAAGCTAGGGGAGCGAATGGGATTAGATACCCCAGTAGTCCTAGCCGTAAACGATGGACACTAGACGTTGGCCGTATCGACCCGGTCAGTGTCGGAGCTAACGCGTTAAGTGTCCCGCCTGGGGAGTACGCACGCAAGTGTGAAACTCAAAGGAATTGACGGGGGCCCGCACAAGCGGTGGAGCATGTGGTTTAATTCGATGCAACGCGAAGAACCTTACCAGGGCTTGACATGCCGCGAACCCTGCGGAAACGTGGGGGTGCCTTCGGGAGCGCGGACACAGGTGGTGCATGGCTGTCGTCAGCTCGTGTCGTGAGATGTTGGGTTAAGTCCCGCAACGAGCGCAACCCTTGTTCCTAGTTGCCAGCATTGAGTTGGGCACTCTAGGGAGACTGCCGGTGACAAACCGGAGGAAGGTGAGGATGACGTCAAGTCAGCATGCCCCTTACGCTCTGGGCTACACACGTGCTACAATGGCGCGGACAAAGGGTCGCGAGCGCGCGAGCGTGAGCCAATCCCAAAAACCGCGTCTCAGTTCAGATCGCAGGCTGCAACTCGCCTGCGTGAAGGCGGAATCGCTAGTAATCGCAGATCAGCATGCTGCGGTGAATACGTTCCCGGGCCTTGTACACACCGCCCGTCACACCATGGGAGCTGGCCATGCCCGAAGTCGGAGCACCCGCCGAAGGCAGGGCTGGTGACTGGGGTGAAGTCGTAACAAGGTAGCCGTACCGGAAGGTGCGGCTGGATCACCTCCTTTTAGGGAGACCTACCTTGGGGCATCTGAGGGGAGTTAGACCACCCTCAGGCCAGCAAAGGTTATCCCAGGTCGGTCGGGGTTGAAGGGATGGTTGACTGGGGTTCTGGAGGGGAACCGAGGGGAGGGCTATTAGCTCAGGTGGTTAGAGCGCACCCCTGATAAGGGTGAGGTCCCTGGTTCGAGTCCAGGATGGCCCACTGTTTGTCCTGGAGAAGGGAGAGCTAGCAAGCTAGAAGCGAGCTGGCCAAGCTGAGGGCAAAGCCAGAGGGTGGGTGCAGTCTGGATTGGGGGTATAGCTCAGCTGGTAGAGCGCTGCCTTTGCACGGCAGAAGTCAGCGGTTCGAGTCCGCTTACCTCCACCACTTTGGTGAGGAGCCGGGAAGGGGTTCTCCAGTTGGATAGGTTGACGACCGGGCTAGGGGTTTGGGTCCGAGCACAAGCCTCCAGCCGGGTTGAGCCGGCCAGCACTTTGAAAACTGCATAGCAAGAGAGCAGCATGCTTCTGGGTTGAGCCCTCCGAGCCTTGGCTCGGGGGAAGCAGCAGCAACCTGGGGGCATGAGGCAGGTAGAACACCAATGTTACGTGAGGTGAAAAGGTCAAGTCAGTTAAGGGCGCACGGTGGATACCTAGGCACGCAGAGGCGAGGAAGGGCGTGTTACCGACGAAACGCTGCGGGGAGCTGGACAAAAGCGGTGATCCGCAGGTTCCCGAATGGGGCAACCCGGCAAGGCGCAAGCCTTGTCACCTTTGGCTGAATCCATAGGCCAAAGGGGCGAACGCGGCGAACTGAAACATCTTAGTAGCCGCAGGAAAAGAAAACAAAAGTGATTTCCTCAGTAGCGGCGAGCGAACGGGAAAGAGCCTAAACCGCTCAGCTACGGCTGGGCGGGGTTGTGGGACGGCCAAACGGCAGCCGGCGGGCTAGGGGAAGCAGCTGGAATGCTGCACCAGAGAAGGTGAAAGTCCTGTAGCCGAAAGCTCAAAGGCGCCGGCCGGATCCCGAGTAGCACGGGGCAGGGGAAATCCCGTGTGAATCGGCGAGAACCATCTCGTAAGGCTAAATACTCCTGCGTGACCGATAGCGAACCAGTACCGTGAGGGAAAGGTGAAAAGAACCCCGGGAGGGGAGTGAAACAGAACATGAAACCGTGTGCCTACAAG
>AFSR01000041.1_pt1:40000-42785 | contig 42785 bp, 30 predicted proteins | sample 296848 | NCBI WGS metagenome assembly AFSR01 (sample SAMN02954305, study PRJNA68063) | hot springs metagenome | biome: terrestrial; feature: Mushroom and Octopus hot springs; material: microbial mat core samples; isolation source: Yellowstone National Park Mushroom and Octopus hot...
CAGCAGCTTCATCCCCATCGCCTTGGCAATCTGGGCCACATGGGATCCAATCCGACCCAATCCGACAATCCCCAGCGTTTTTTTGTAGACTTCTACGCCGACAAACTCTTGCCGATTCCACAGGCCCGACTTCAGAGAGGCATTGGCATCGGGTATGTGGCGGGAGAGGGCCATCATCAAGGCAATGGCGTGCTCGGCAGCGGCAATGGTGTTGCCCTCTGGGGAGTTGACCACCAGGATCCCGGCTTTGGTTGCGGCAGGCACATCGATGTTATCGACACCAACGCCCGCCCGCCCGATGATTTTTAAGTTCGTCCCCGCCTCGATTACCTCTCGGGTAACCCGTGTACCGGAGCGCACCATGATGGCATCGTAGTTGGGGATGACCGCGATCAACTGCTCTGGGGTGAGCTGGGTTTGCACATCCACCTGAGCGACTTGGGAGAGAATGTCGATCCCCGCCTGATCGATGGGATCTGTGACGATGACTCTGGGCATAAGCAGCGTTAGTCCAGTGGGATGGAGGGCAACAGAAGTAGGGGAACAGATTACCCAAAAAATTGGGTCTAAAGCTCCGTCCTACCGCTACGCAGTTCGCCTTGGCCTCAGGAAGCTGCAGGAGGGCTTTAATGCTATGGTCATCCTTAGCGGCAGGGTAGTCAACCGCTCTGTTCAAGCAAGCGGGCTATAGGCCTTAAGCCCAGCAGTGCGAAGGCCAACGAAGACACGCTGTGAATATTCTGGTCGTCAATGCCGGTTCCAGCAGCCTCAAATCCTCCCTATTTCTGACGGTTGAGGGAAGGGTGGAGGCCACGCCCATCTGGCAAGCCCAGGTGGATTTCACCTACAAGCCGGGGGAGGCCCTCATCCAGACTCGTCGGCGAGGCGGTGGGTGGGAATCTTTTCCCTCCGCTTCACCTGAGGGAGGGATCGGCCAACTGGCCCCGCTGTTTCAAAGCCTCTGGCAAGGGGAGGGATCCCTGCTCCCGCAGGCGGCTGAGATCGGCGGCGTCGGCCATCGGGTGGTGCATGGGGGATCCCTGTACCGGCAGCCCACCTTAATTACGCCAGAGGTGGAGAGGGCGATTGAGCAATTGATCCCCTTGGCCCCAGCCCACAACCCTGCTGCGCTGGCTGGCATTCGTCTGCTGAGTCAACTGTTGCCCGGGATCCCTCAGGTGCGTTTCGACACCGCTTCCACCAGCAAATGCCTCTGGCCGCAGCCCTTTACCCCTTCCCTACGCTTGGGCTGAACAAGGGATCCGCCGCTACGGGTTTCATGGCATCAACCACGAGCATTGCGCCCGTCGCGCTGCCGAGATCTTGAACCGACCCCTGGAGGAGTTGCGGCTGATCACTTGTCACCTGGGCAACGGCTGCTCGTTGGCGGCCATTCGCGGGGGCAGAAGTGTGGACACCACCATGGGCTACACCCCCCTGGAGGGCTTGATGATGGGATCCCGGTCGGGGTCGGTGGATCCGGGCATTTTGATCCATCAGTTGCGCCAGGGCATGAGCGTGGATGAACTGGATCGGATCTTGAACCGAGAATCGGGGTTGAAGGGCGTTTCCGGCCTGAGCAGCGATATGCGGGTTGTGTTGGAGGCAATGGAGGCAGGCCATGCCCGGGCGGAGCTGGCTTTTGAGCTGTTTGTTCACCGTCTGCGCAGCCAGATTGGGGCAATGCTCATGAGCTTGGATCGGCTGGATGCGCTGGTGTTCTCTGGGGGGATTGGGGAAAACTCGGCGCCGGTGCGGGCGGCAGCCTGTGCAGATCTAGGTTTTTTAGGGATCCAGATCGACCCGGTTTTGAATGCCGGATCCCCCCGCAACTGCGATATCAGCACTTCGGATGCTCCGGTGCGGGTTCTGGTGATCTCAGCCCAAGAGGACTGGTCCATTGCCACAGCTTGCCAAAGCCTTTTGCAAGGGGAATAGACGAAGGATCCCAGGCTGCTTCTCGCCAGGTTCTCTCCTTTCCGCCCGCTGGCTTGGTGGAGACAAACTCTAGACAATAAGCTCAAAAAAAGAAGACCTTTTGGAGTGGAGGAAAACCATGCAGCGAAGGCATGAACGGATCCCATTGCTGGTGCTGCTGAGCAGTGTTCTGGTGGGGTGTGGGGGTACGACCGGCAGCAGCGATCTTCTGCCCCTGCCGCCTCCCATACCTGCTCCATCCCTCACCATTACTGATCTCTCTCCGCGCACCGTCTTGGTGGGGCAAACTCCAACCTTTGTGGTGTCTTTCCGGGTAGAGGCCCCTGCCGGGATCCGGGGTTCCAACGCCTTTTTGGCTTCCGTCACCACCCCACTGGGCAATTTCGTAACTCTGGGAGCTTTTGATGCTGCTCAGTTGCCCGGCTGCTTCGTTGGGGCGACCACCTGCACCGTTACAGGGCTGACCCTGACCCAGAATCGCTTTACCCTCACTCAAACGGGATCCCATCAGCTCACCATCAGTGTGTTCGATCGGCAGGAGCGGCTGGGCAGCGGCAGTTTCCCATTTACCGGAGTGCTTTGAAAACGGTTTGGATAAAGACACAGAGGATACTAGTCTTGCAGGATCCCCAGAAACTCAAAACTCACTCTAGGCCCTATCTCTCAGGTGGATTTCTGAGGCTTCCGGCCAAGGGATCAGGCCACCTCGGTCAAACTTGAACGGCCTCGCCGTTCCTGAGGAGATCGAGTTTTGTTGCTTCAAATCGGGTGGGGATAAAGTCGAGTATGTAGTCACTCTAAACATCATGGTCTAAACATCATGAATGAAACCTTCCGTCTGGCTCCC
>AFSR01000564.1_pt1 | contig 41323 bp, 35 predicted proteins | sample 296848 | NCBI WGS metagenome assembly AFSR01 (sample SAMN02954305, study PRJNA68063) | hot springs metagenome | biome: terrestrial; feature: Mushroom and Octopus hot springs; material: microbial mat core samples; isolation source: Yellowstone National Park Mushroom and Octopus hot springs ...
CTGCGCCACCATGAATTGCTGGTGCGATGCATCGGGCGTATTGTACCCCTGGATGACAAAATCGGCTGCCATCGGATCAAGACCGACCATTGGCGAGAGGAGATCGTTCTGACCAGAATAGATCGATACCAGATCGCCGACCTTCAACCGCCCTTCGCGCTTAACCTCCTCGCCGACTGAGACGATCAACCCGACGCCGCCGGAGCCGGTTACGTGCCAGTCGCGGTCGTGCTCGTCGAACAGGCTGACCGGAATGCCGGTAATCGCCCAGATGTCGTTGAAGTTGACTTCCGAAGCCAGAACGTAGAGCAGGACATCGTTCGGACCGGGCTTATCGACAGGGATGATAATCTGTTTCTCTGCCTCGATTGGGTCGCCGTGGACAGGCGCTCCGGTGATCTCATCGCGCACAGCAGCCATGGCGTACTGTGCCACGGGGATCGGCGTGACGCCGGGGAAGAACGGCGTGCCGATCGGCAGGAGCATACCGGCGTCGATCAGGCGTTTCTCTTCGTCAGGGGTCAAATGGATGCGTCGGCGTGTTGGTAACGGCGCGCTGCGCTTGTCCAGGAAGTCCTGAATGCCGATCTTCCCCTCATCGGGAGCAACGACTGCTTCAGCGAACAGGCGCGCTTCGCGCTCCAATCCGGCCATCAAGCCGCGGGTAAAGCCGGCGCGGAGCGCATCAGTGATCCGTTCGATCGCTTTTGATCGACCGGCCCACTGCGCCTGATTGGTGAGCCGGGTGATCAGCGGATTTTGCAGCGCCTTCTCAAGCAGTTCCGCCATCTGCGGGTCTGGCGCTTCCCACTGTGCAGTCAACTCACGGCGCAGTGCATAAGCTGTCGGCAGGGGGGGCCACAACGCTTCGCCTGCAGTTGCCGGGTCGTGGAAGGGCGCGAAGAAGGTCGTCGGATCCTCCGAAGTAGTGGGAATGATCCGGAGTTCGGTCGGTTTACTGCCGGGTTGCGCCAGGATCATCTCGCGCGCCATCCGGGTTGCAACGGTCAACGCATCCTCGTGCCCATATGCAACCTTATCGACCAGACCGATCTCATAGGCATGCTCGGCATTCAGCGTCCGCCCGCCCATAATGATCTGGAGCGCCTTGATCAGACCAGCCTCACCACGGCGGCTGTAGAGCAGGCGCGGCAGACGTTGCGTACCGCCATACCCCGGCAGCAGCCGCAGATTAATCTCAGGTTGCCCGAACTCGGCGTGCGGATCGGCAACCCGATAGTGGCAGGCAAGCGCAAACTCCATACCGCCGCCGAGCGCCACGCCGTTGATCGCCGCGATGCACGGCTTGTTCATCGTCTCGATCTTGCGGAATGCCAGGTGGGCATTGTTGGGCAGCGCCAGCGCATCTTCGATGGTGTGCATCTCTTCGAGCATCTGCTTGATGTCGGCACCAGCCACAAAACTCTTCGTACCGCTACCGGTAAAGATCACAGCCGCCACGTCTTCACGGCGCGCCAAGTGATCGACAATCGTGTTGAGTTCATCGAGCGCGCGTTCGTTGAGGGCGTTCACCGGCGGGTTGGTGACCGTCACGATTGCGATGCGCAGGGTGCGTGTTCCAGGTGCAACCGCCACGCCGCCATCGCCAGCAACCGCAGGACGCTGCTGAACCGGATGGTATTCGATCCGGAAGTAGCGGTAGCGCTCGAAGATACGCTGTTCTTCCGCCATGCGCTGCTTGCGCTTCACGCTTCGATCTTCTCCGCGATTTCCTTCAACGACTCAGGGTTGCGCAGCGTTGTGGTGTCACCCAGCGGCTCATCGAGCATGAGGTTGCGCAGGAAGCGCCGCATATACTTGCCGGATCGCGTCTCAGGGAAGGCGCTGACTTCGATATAGTCCTCCGGCACACTGACGGCGCCCTTTTCATTGCGCACCAATTCGTTGAGGCGGCGGCGATCCTCGCTCGTCAGCTTGCGCCCCGGCGCCGTAAGAATGAACGCCACCGGCGTCAACCCCTTCTCGCGGTGCGGCGCACCGACGACGATGCAGTTGCCGACCGGCGAGTCAGGTGTAATGATCTTGTCGCGCAGGATGGCGCCCTCGATCTCCTCAGTGCCCATGCGATGACCGGATACATTGATCACGTCATCGGAGCGACCGTGCAGCGTGAAGGAGCCATCGGGGTACTTCATGGCGAAGTCGCCCTGGATGTATCCCCATTCACCGTTGGGACCACGCCGCCAGTAGGTTTTGACAAAGCGCTCAGCATCACCGCGCCAGCGTGGTGCGGCAGCGCCGTTCCCGCTCTGCAACGCGGCGACCCATGCCTCGAACCCTTTGACGTCGCCCCAGATGGTGCGCGTCAGGTAGGGGTAGGGTGCGGTAATGACGATTTCGCCCTTTTCCTCGTAGTCAGCGATGCGATAGCGTGGCGCTTCCGCACCGGATGCGTCGCGGTCGCCGCCCTCCAGCACCCACACCTCGCCGGCGATCCAGGGCAGTGGATAGGTGTGTGCATCAGGGCGCAGCGGGAAATCTTCATTGCCGTAGAAGTGCGTCCAGACAATGCCACCGTGCTCGGTTGCCCAGTACGAATTGATATACTGCGGCGACATCAGTTCCATGCCGAACTGCTGCACCGCAGGGCTGACCGGCTCAGCGCAGAAGGTGCAGACGCGCAACGATGACATGTCGTACTGGCGCGCATCGGCGGTGTTCTGTGGGTCGGACATGACCGTTTTGAGGAAGGTCACGCCCGCCTTGAAAACGCGCACCCGATAGCGTTCGATAATGCTTGCGAAGCGTCCGGCGGAGGGGAAGACCGGCGAGCCTTCGGTGATGATGCCGGTGCAGCGTGTCGTCAGTGTGGCGCAGATCATGTAACTCTGACCGGTGATCCAGCCCGGATCGGCAACGACATAGATCGTATCGCCCGGTTCGGCATCGAAACTCACCTTCATCGTGTAGGCCACGCCGGCGACATAGCCGCCGTGAACATGCACCACACCCTTCGGTTTGCCGGTGCTTCCCGATGTATAGATGATGAACATCGGGTATTCCGCGTCGAGCGGCTCAGCGCGACTGGTAGCGTACAGCGCCTGCACGAACTTTTCGGTCGGCAAGTTGAGGAGTTCTTCTTCGCTGTGCACCTCGATGCCAGCGGCGCGTGCGTTTGCCAGAATGGTCTCCAACGCCTTTGCCATCAGTTCGTGACTCCAGCGGTCGCGCTCCGGTCGCCACAAAATATCCTGACCGGTATGGCGCACGACGATAACCGCATCCACACGCGGCGGGGTGCTGACCAATGCCTGTGCGACAGCGGTGCGTGCACGCGACTGCGCCAGGGCATCGATGCCGGTCAGACTCTCGATGGCCCGTCCGACAGCGCGCATGGCGTCGCTGCGCTCAATGGTGATGTCGTCTTTGAGCGCCTCGCGCACCTGCGCCAGGATGCTCTCGATCTGCTGCGGCGCCAGCAACGCTGTGCCTGGCGTGGGTGATCCTTCGCCGCCGCTGAGCGCCGCTTCGATAATGGCAAGCGCCGTCTCGACCGGTACGAACTTATCGAGCGCCTGATCGGTGTACTGCTCTTTGTACGCGACGACCTGTGCATTGCGATAGGCGCCATCGCTGGTGATCACCAGGCGTGCGCCTGCGTTGTGAATGCGGTCGCTGAGGGTCTTATCGGAGAAGCCGCCGAATACCGGCGTGTAGATGATCCCCAGGCGCTTGGCTGCCTCAGTGTAGTAGATCTGTTCCATGATATTGGGCATGTTCAGAGCGATGCGATCCCCCGTCTTCAGCCCCAGATCACGCAGCACCTGCGCCGCTTTGACCACTTCGAGCATTAACTGCTTGCGGGTCACGGCAAAACTGACAACCGGACCGCCGCGTCCATTGTTGAGCGAGGAGTCCCAGCGGTCACCTTCGAAGTAGAACGCCACCTCATCGCCATACCCGGTCAACACGTGGCGATCCACCTCGTTGAAGCAGGCATTCGTCAACCCGCCCTCGAACCAGCGGTAGAACGGCGGATCGTCGCCGTTGAACGCGCGTTCCCACGGCTCATACTCAGGACCGTAGGGCACATCGACAGGTGCGCCATCGCTGTGGCGCAGTCCTTTCCAGCAACCGCCCTCTTCATCCCAGGTGATCCATGCGCCAAGGCGTCGGTCATACCAGTGAATGGCGCTACGGGCGATTGCGCCATGGAATGCGCCGGGGTCGGCGAGCGCGGCTTGACGCTGCGCCTCCCAATCGGCGCGCGTGCGCACCGGATTGGTGCGCGGCGGGCGAAGAGCGGATTCGATGGTGGTCATAGGTCCTTTTCTCCTGACAAGATCCCCAGTATGTATTTTATACGGTTATTGCATTCCCGCGGTAGATGCGCGCCCGGTAGCGACTTTCGAGCGGCGTTGGAAGAGGTGCGCTGGTGAGCAGCACGGCATTGACGAAGCGTTGCAACTCTTCTTCCTCTTCTGCCGGTGTGCGTGGCTCTTCACTCCGCGCGCGTCGGGTCAGGTCCACCTGATTGACCGGCACGTGCGGCATCGTGCGCTCACTTTCTGCACCAGCGGTTGCGGTGAGGGCGTGCAGCGTCGTTTTGATAAAGTTTGCCAGCGCGAACTCTTCCGCAGTGGATCGCGCCGAGGTTGGCGGTGTGACAAGGGTAACATTGGCGCCCTCGATCAACCCCGCTTTGCGCACAACCCGGAAGTGATGAGTGATGTGCTGTTCGACCAGTTCCTCGAACTCAGGCGTCGTCAGAACATTGCTCCAGTCGCCGTTCTGGGCGCTGAGCGCCCGTGACGGCAATGGACGGAACGGCGTCGAGATGACCGGTCCGGGGCGACCATACTCCGCCATCGCGCGATCAATGCCCCCCTCAATGTCGCCGCCGGTTGGAATGACAACGAAACGCCCGGCAGCTTCTTCACCGGCAAAAACAGTCGCAAATCCGGCAGCTGCCTGCTCTGTCTCCGTCAGCAGCACAACGCGCGCGACGTGGATTTCATCAAGGAACGTGCGTGCAAGCAGCAGCAGATGCTGTTGCAGATGCTCACCAATGAGGTAGACAACGCTTCCCGCCATGCGCTCGAGCCGCTGCCGCCCCGGTTTACCGAACAGTTCACCTTCGGTCACGGTGCGCTCGAAGCGCAAACCGCCCGATGGATGGAACGTTTCACCGGTCACATTGCGGTCAGCCAGGTAGAATACGGTCGCCAGCGCCACGTCGAACTCGGTCGGCATGCGTTGCAGATGCAGCATGCCAAGGATGCCATCACGCACCTTGATCGCCTCGCGCTCGATCTGCGCCTCGGTGAAGAACGGATCGGGCGGCTCATTGGTCAACGCACGCCGGTCGCCAGCGGTGATGTATCCGCCATTCTCCAGGCGATTGAGCAGTTTTCGCGCAATGGTGGCATTCATCAGGTACGATTGAGCGCTCCCGCCAGCGTCGGTCGTCTCGCGCAGCATGGTTGCCAGGCGGCGCACCGGCGCAGGCATGGCCGGGTTGTCGGCGATCGTCTGGAGATCATTCACAAACAGATCCGGCAGCAGCGCAGCGATCACGGCGCCTTCGTGGCGCGCCGCCAGGAGAGCGGCAAAAACCTCATTGAGACGCTTATTTTCGAGGATCAAGCGGGCGCGACGCATAAACAGACCGGGACGATTGGCGGCGCCTTTCAACCGCTCCCCCTCCACCGGTCCGGGAGCGATGGCATTGATCTGAATCTCCGGTCCCAGGAAGCGCGCCAGGCTTTCGACCATTGCGCGTTGACCCGCTTTGCTGACCGCATAATCGGCGCGGTTGGGGTAGGGGATCGCCACATACTTTTCGCCGCCGAAGTACGATGAGACGTTCAGGACATACGCGCCGCCTGCCGCTTTCATTTGCGGCGCGAGCCGACGCAGCAGCGCATAGTTGCTGATCAGGTTGGCGCGCAGCGTATGGCGCCAGGCATCAACCGGCATATCGATCACCATTTCTTCGGCGCCGGCAATGCCCGCATTGTTGATCAGATAATCGACCTTGCCGAACACCCGCAGCGTATGGTTGACCAGCCGCTCCAATCCATCGATGTCAGAAACATCGCTGTTGGGGAAGATTGCAACGCGCGACTCGGCATCGGGGTAACTGGCATCACGCACCTCACGCACGATCAGGGCGCGCATCTGCTCCAGTTGTTCAGCATTGCGCGCCGCCAGCATCACGTGGGCGCCGGAGAGCGCCAGCAGACGTCCAATCTGCGCGCCGATCCCCGCGCTGCCGCCGGTAATCAGCGCAACCTTGCCCATATGCAGACCGAACAGACTTTCCGCCCAGCCGAAGCCCGGATTGTGCACGCCGATGGTACTGACGATTTGTTCGGGAAGATACAGATTGATCTCGGCGATACGCCGGTCGCTGCCCAGCAGTTTTGCCACCCAGGCGCAGGTAAAGTCGAGGTTTGCCGACTCTGAATTGACATAGCGGATCAACTGATTCGCCCATACCGCTGCGCCCGGTTGACCTTCGTGCCGGTGCGCCGGGTTCGCCGCATCGTACTCGCTCTCGTGACGCCAGACACGCGCCAGTTGTTCAACCGCAGCGCGCAGAATATCGGCGTACCGGTTCCCCTGCTGGTCGTCCGGGTTGCTGACGAAGAGCACCCGATGCGCCTGCGCGCCAGCGGGATGTTCTTCCCAGAAGCGCGCCAGTTCGCGCGCCAGCGCAATAGCGCCAACCAGTTCCTGCTCCAGGAAGCGGTCGATCACCCGGTCATCCACATCGATCAGGCTTTCGGTGGGCGCATGGCGGAGTGAAGCGGGCAGAATGACCGCGTGGTGCAGCGTTCCCAGTTCTGCGCGGATGCGTTCGAGCGTCTGCGCAGCCGCGCGCGAGTCGAGTGGATCGAGGTGCACCAGACGGGTTTCGGCGACCATCGTCGGGCGACCGTACATATCGGCTGGGGCGGCGTGGCGCGGTTCGCGCAGCAACGCCGAGGCTTTTTCCAGCGCCTGTGCATCGCGGAACCCGACGACCACCGTCGCCCGGCAGGAGCGCAGCGTGTCGGACAGTGCAATGGCATCATCGACCTGATCGCCTGCGCAGATCAGAATGACGTTGCCGGTTGCATCGACGCTTCGCAGACCCGGGCGCGACACGAATGTCGTGCGGCTTTCGACCGGCACCTCCATGCCGTGGGTCACCTCGAAGGCATGACCGGTGAAGGCTGCCGATTCTTCGCTGGCAAGAAACACGGCAGTATTGGCGACATCGACCGGCAGCGGGAACCGTTTGTCGTTTCGCCCTGCTTATCAGCGCGACTCAGGCGCATGATCCTCAAGAAACTTCTGGCAGTTTCTCCTTCGGGTTGCCCTTTCAGGGCATCCATCGCCTGGAATACCGTGTGGATCCGTTCACTCTCGATCGGTCCGGGGTAGATGGTATTGACGCGAATCCCACGCGCCCCCAGTTCGCGCGCCAGCCCCTGGCTCAACGCATTGAGTGCCGCTTTTGGCACAACGTAGGCGATACGTCCGTAGTAATCGGTGCGCGAAAAGATCGTCGAAATATTGATAATGCTGCTGCCAGGCGGCATATAGGGGGCGGCAGCGCGGGTCAGGTTCCATGCGACGCCGACCAGGTTGCCGACCGCCTGCGCCAGCGTTTCGGTATCCGGCGGTTGCACCTCAGATGGCTCGAGCGGAATATCGACCAGACGGCGGCGCGGTCCGGCGCTGCCAGCGTTGTTGACCAGGATATCGATGCGTTGCAGGGGTGTTGGAACATCCGCGCCGCCGTGAACGATCTGCGCGATGGCGGCGCGCACCTGCGCCATGTCGCTGCCGTCCATCCGCAGTGCCACGACGCGATCCGGGGCAATGCGCTCTTCGTCGATCAGGCGGCGACGGTACGCGGCAAGTTTCTCGACATTGCGCCCGGTAATGACGACGGTAGCCCCTTCTGCCAGGAATCGACGGGTAATGACCTCGCCGATATTACCAGCGCCGCCGGTGATCAGAGCCACTTTTCCTTCGAGGCGGTCGTGTCGCCGCGTTATGCTCATGGGTTTCTCTCCTCTTCCCGATGGCGCCCGCCACACTGCGGTATGATGCCCTGTGGCGGCGCCACAGACCTCTGGTTTCGTGAGTATGTGTGTGACGCGGAACGGTCCTGAGTCATCCGGACGTGCGTCAGAATGTGAGGGTTGCCGGAATCACAGACCGTCGCGGTGCGATGCGCCCCAATAGCAGCAATGAGGACCGTTTGTCATTCGCAAGTATTGTCTTACAAGAGAACTGTGATCCTATCATCACAGCAGCAGTTACAGTTCAATTCACAGTGTGAAGGATCCCGGATGCATCTTCCTCGTACTGTCCAATCGCCCGATAGCGCTCATAACGATGTTGGAGCAATGTCTCGATATCGAACGCTAGCAGTTGGTTCAGATGTCGACGAATAGCGTCACCCAGCGTTGCAACCATCGTGGTCGGGTCGGCATGGGCGCCGCCGGACGGTTCAGGAACGATCTCGTCAATAATCCCCAGTTCCAGCAAGTCCTGCGCCGTTATCCGCATCGCACGCGCTGCATCGGGCGCTTTCGCTGCGTCGCGCCAGATAATCGAGGCGGCTGCTTCCGGTGAAGCGACCGAGTAGATCGCATGCTCCAGCATCAAAATTCGGTCTGCCACGCCGATCGCCAGCGCGCCACCGCTACCGCCCTCACCGATGACGCACGCAATGATCGGCGTCTTCAAACCTGCCATCGTCAGGATGTTCTCGGCGATTGCGTTCGCCTGCCCGCGCTCTTCCGATTCGCGGTTGGGGTTGGCACCTGGTGTGTCAATGAAACAGATCACCGGGAAGCCGAACTTCTCGGCGTGCTGAAACAGCCGCAGCGCTTTGCGATACCCTTCGGGGTGCGGCATGCCGAAATTGCGCCGGATGTTTTCGCGCGCATCGCGCCCTTTCTGGTGCCCGACCAGCACGACGGTTCGCCCTTCAAACGTCGCCACGCCGCCGACAATCGCTGCATCGTCACCGAAACGCCGGTCGCCGTGCAGTTCGACGAAATCGTCGCACAACCCGCGAATATAATCGAGGGTGCGCGGGCGCTGCATATGGCGGGCAAGTTGCACTTTGTCCCAGGGAGTAAGTGTTTGTGTCATGAGACGTCCCTTCAGCCACGCATGTCAGAGAGAAGCCAACGCTGTTACGATCGGTTCGGACTTGTGCGCTGTGGCACGACCTTCAGCCGCGTAGAGGCGCAGCAGTTTCGCCAGGGTGCTGTGCAACTCACTGCGCGGAACGACCATATCAACCATGCCGTGCTGAAGCATAAACTCGGCAGTCTGGAAATCTGCCGGAAGTTTCTGGCGAATCGTCTGCTCGATGACGCGACGACCGGCAAACCCGATGCTGGCGCCCGGCTCGGCAATAATGATGTCGGCGACCGAAGCGTAGGAAGCGGTGACGCCGCCATAGCAGGGATCGACCAGCACGGCGATGTGCGGTTGACGGGCAGCGGCAAGGCGGGTCAGCGCCATGTTGACTTTTGCCAGTTGCATCAGCGCAATAACCCCTTCCTGCATCCGTGCGCCGCCACTGGTATTGATCGTGAGCAGCGGAATGCCGAGCGCCGCAGCGCGTTCCGCTGCACGCGCCATTTTCTCGCCGAACACGCTGCCCATTGAGCCGCCGATGAATTCAAAGTCGCATACTGCAACTGCCAGACGGCGCCCTTCGATACTCCCAACGCCGCTGACCACTACATCGGCAAGACCGGTGCGGCGCTGCGCCTCGCGCAACTTGTCGGCATACGTCTCTTTGGGCGACACAAAACCCAGCGGATCGGCTGGACGCAGGTGGGCGTCGTGCTCGACGAACGAGTCTTCATCCAGCAGCGCCAGCCACTCGCGCGCCGTCAGACGCATATGGTAGCCGCAGCGGCAAACCTTCATGCGTTCCGCCAGTTGTTTGTGGTAGATCAGTTCGCGGCACGATGGACACTTGATCCAGACATTGTCCGGAACATCCGCCTCGACGGATTGTACGACGGTGAAACTCTTGCGCGATCGTTGGATCAACTCTTTCATCCGGTCCTCCCTCTGACACCAACTGTGATGGTCGCCCGACCGCAAACCTTCGCGCATGTGAACCACACATCAAAGTGTGTTATCGACAGCAAGAGCCTTGGGGGCGCACCATGTGAGAAGAGCGTGCTGGTCACATTAAAACATGCTCATATGCTCATGACGCAGTATACCATTGTGAGTTTTGGAACAAAACAATCGGAAGTACAGGTTTCGCATCCCCATGAAGATGACAATCCCCACCAAATGGCGGGGAGAGGCAGTGCGTTCTCCTGGGGACTCCTGCAACTTGAAGTATCGTCAGAGTTTTTCGAGGAGTTCGCGTAGTTTCGGCGCGACGTCCGCCAGTTCGTCGGGAAGGTGATCACCGCGCAGAATGGTTTGCCCCAGCGGCGAACTCTTGAAGTCGAGCAGTTCGCTTTCTGCAACAAATCAGTACGATTACTTGACAGGCGCTGTGCACACGGTATACTTTTACATACGGTATGCGATGGTACCAGCGCGTGCCGAATGATCGTATGACAGATTCCGCAAACTCGAATATCCTCTTCGAAAGCCTCCTGATCCTGCTGCTTATCGTCGCCAATGGCTTCTTTGCCGCTTCGGAGATCGCAATTGTCTCTGCGCGCAAGGGGCGTCTCGAACAGCAGGCGGAACGGGGTGACGCTGGCGCGCGCACGGCGCTCGCGCTGCTGGAATCACCGAGCCGTTTTCTTTCAACGGTTCAGGTTGGTATTACGCTCCTGGGTACATTTGCGGCGGTTTTTGGCGGTGCAAGCATTGTGAAGGTGCTGGATGCCTGGTTGCGCGGTATTTCTGGGTTGGCGCCCTACGCCGGGGCGCTGGCGCCGGCTATCGTGGCGCTGACCATCAGTTACTTCTCGCTGATCGTCGGCGAGTTGGTGCCAAAACGTCTGGCGTTGCAGAACGCTGAGCGAGTCGCAGCGACGGTCGCTCCAATCATGGCGTTGCTGGCGCGTCTGGCATCGCCTGTGGTGAGTTTTCTGACCTTCTCAACCGAGGTTGTGTTGCGGTTGCTTGGTCGGCACAATGTGGCTGAAATGCCGGTCACCGAGGACGATATTATGGCGCTGGTGCGCGAAGGCGCTGCCGATGGCACCGTGGCGGACGCTGAGCAAACCGTTATTCACAATGTCTTCAAGTTCAGCGACCGCACCGTTCGTTCTTTGATGACGCCGCGCACGCAGATTACCGCTATTGATGTCGACACGCCAATTGAAGAAGCCTTGAGGATCGCTACAGAGTCGGGCTATTCACGCATTCCGGTGTACGAAGGCTCGCTCGATCACGTGATCGGCATTCTGTATGTCAAGGATCTGCTGGCGTTCTGGGGGCAGTGTGAACCGCCGAATCTGCGCGAACTGCTGCGCCCGCCAATGTATGTGATCGAGAGTCAACGTGCAGCGCAGGCGTTTCAGCAACTGAAGCAGAACCGCAACGCGCTGGCGATCGTCCTTGATGAATACGGACAGGTCGCCGGGGTGATCACCATCGAAGACATGCTCGAAGAACTGGTCGGTGATATTTCCGATGAATATGACGATGAGACCGATGAGTCGATTGTGCGCCGTGACGATGGCAGTTACCTGGTCGATGGGCTGACGCCGTTTGCCGATCTGCGCGAACGTCTCAAATTGCCGCCAGCCGATGATCTTGTCCGTGAGCATGGGTTTGAAACCCTTGCTGGTTTCTTGCTGGCGTTACTTGGTCGCATTCCTGCCGTCGGCGACAGTGTGAAGTGGGAGGGGTATTCCTTCGAGATTGTCGATATGGATGGGCGGCGGATCGATAAGGTGCTGGTCGTTCCACCGCGCCCGGCGGTTGATCAGACGCAGCATGTGCTGGCTACACGGGCGATGATGCCGAAAACGAGCCACACCAGCAAGATCGAGGCCGCTCGATGATCTGTTGCCTGTTCTGGCAGGCGTGCCTGATCGCCATCGCACTATGACTCCCAGAACCGCTCGCTGGCTCGACCTGCGCCTGGTGCTGATCAGCGCACTTGCGGGGCAGTATGTTGCGCTCCAACTGCTGACCGGCGTCCAGTACTGGGATAGTCCTCGCAATCTGCACTGGGGCATCGTTGCTCAGAAACTGCCGCATTTTCTGATCGATGCCGAAAATCCCTATGATCGTGTGAATGGGTTTCCTCCCGATCCGGTCTCCCTGGCGCCAGCCGGATCGGCGCATGGGCGCAGCGGTCCGTTGCATCCGTGGTGGGGTTCACTTTACCTGATAGTATTTGGCGCAGTCTGGCGATTGAGTGGCTCGTATGCGCTTCTTCAGGCGGTCGTTCCGATTGCCGCCGGGGGTGTGGTAATCCTGACCTGTGCTTTCGGGTCGCGCTTTATCGGGCAGCGCGGGGGTGTGCTGGCGGCGGCGCTCCTGGCGCTCTTCCCGGTGTTTCGCGAGCATGGTCCACTGTCATTCGTTGAGCCGCTCTCTGCACTGCTGGTAATGGGTGCACTGTGGGCGTTCCTTGAACAGCGCACCTGGCTGGCAGCGCTCTGCGGTACGCTGGCGATGTACGGCAAAATCGATCTTGCGTTTCTCTACCCTGGCGTTGCCGGATTGACCTGGTTGCTACAATTGCGCAGCGAACGACCGCTGCCTGCCCGTCACGTGTTGCTGGCGATTGGGATTCCGGTGCTCGCGCTGGCGCCGTGGGTTCTCCTGATCTACGGCGTTATTGGTCGTCCAACAACGGTTGGCGGCGGTGCGCAGCCTGATGTTTTTTTAACACTTGCGCCGCAAATGTTGGAGCAGATGTTCACATTGCCGCTGACGCTGGCGATGGTAGTGCTCCTGTTTCTGCTTGCGCCCGCTGTTCTGGCTGTCGTGCGCGGCAGCGCGGGAATGGCGACGACGATGCTCGGCGTCTGGATGGCGCTCGGTCTGGTTGTGCTGCTGGTCTACTCCGCGCTGCCTGGTGCAAGCAATAATCCACGGGTGTTCATTCCGGCATTGCCGGCACTCTGCATCCTGACCGCTGCCGGAGTGATGCAGTTGGGTCGCCGTGTGCGTCTGATCATGCTAACGGTCATTTTTACCGTTTTTGTGATCGTGAACGGCATTGGGGTGGTGTACCAGGTGTTGCACGCACGGGTGACATCTGCGGCGATGCCGGTGTGGTCAGCGCTGCGCGATGCGCCACCTGGGGTCATTCTGACCGATCAGTACTGGCAGGCGGCTTTATACACCCATCAACCGGTGACCTGGTTTGAGCATGATCCGGTCTTTCAGCGCAACATCATGCATCATGCGACCAATTTCCGCCGGTATCTTGCAGGAGCGCCGATTCGCTACGTTGTGCTGCCACGCGATCCGGATGCAGAGGCGAAGCGCCTGGCGTCGCCCGAGGCGCAATGGTACGCTGCATTGCCCATTGGACGGGATCTTGGTTGGAGCGCAGAGCCGCTGGCATCCGATGATGTGCGTGCATACCTGGATGCGACCTATCCGAAGCGGGTGATTGGGGAGTATGTGGTTTATGTAGTTGAACGTTGATCCGGTAATCCGTGCTTGCGTTCCTTTTCGTCACCCACCCACTCGGCGGCGCCATCCGCCCAGTATTCTTTCTTCCAGATCGGTGCTATCTCTTTGATGCGATCCATGATCCACGCCGCCGCCTCGAAGGCTTCACGGCGATGCGGCGCTGCAACCACGACCAGCACCGCCGTCTCGCCGATCTCCAGGCGCCCAATCCGGTGGTGAACAGCGACCCCGCCAGTGTTCCAGCGTGTGCGCGCTTCGGCAGCGATCTGCTCCAGCACCGCTTCCGCCATGCCGGGGTACGCTTCATACTCCAGGAAGGCGGTTCTGCGCCCGCCAAAGTGATCACGGACCACGCCGGCGAACGTAACGATCGCGCCCATATCGGGCGCCTGCACCAGCGCAACGAGCGATGCAGGATCGAGCGGCTCGTGCGTGACGACGAACGCACGGGGCGCGCCGCCGCTCACCGGCGGAATGAACGCGACCTCATCGCCGTGGCGCAGGGCCTGATCAGGTGCGGCAAACTCCTGATTGACCGCAAACAGCAAGCGACCGCTGTACCCTGCCAGGCGCGGGTAGCGTTCGGTCAGCAGCGTCCAGAGCGCCCCAACGGTCGTTCCCTGCGCAAGGGTCAGCGTCTCGTCGCTGCGCCCGGTTATCTCACGATGCGCCGCAAAGTAACGCACAATAATGGTGATCGTGTCGGCCATACCATTCAACGTTCAACGTTCCCACGTTCTCACGTTCCCACGTTCAACGCTCAACGTTCGTAACTCCTCAGGCTGCCTGGCGTTCAGCGATTGAAATCGCCCCTGGAAGGCTTTTCGCCGGGCGTCCACCTCCGGGCGCGGTTTCAACCGCATGCCGGTGCCCGGCTGCGAAGCGTTCAGCGATTGAAATCGCCCCTGGAAGGCTTTTCGCCGGGCGTCCACACAGGCGCGGTTTCAACCGCATGCCTGAGCTCAGGCTGCCTGGCGTTCAGCGATTGAAATCGCCCCTGGAAGGCTTTTCGCCGGGCGTCCACACAGGCGCGGTTTCAACCGCTCAGGCTGCCTGGCGTTCAGCGATTGAAATCGCCCCTGGAAGGCTTTTCGCCGGGCGTCCACCTGCGTGGACGCTGCCACAGCGACCGCATAGGCGGTCGCCCGGCGCGTCCTCTCAGGCGGGGTTTCAACCGCATGCCTGAGCTCAGGCTGCCTGGCGTTCAGCGATTGAAATCGCCCCTGGAAGGCTTTTCGCCGGGCGTCCACCTGCGTGGACGCTGCCACAGCGACCGCATAGGCGGTCGCCCGGCGCGAAGCGTCCACACAGGCGCGGTTTCAACCGCATGCCTGAGCTCAGGCTGCCTGGCGTTCAGCGATTGAAATCGCCCCTGGAAGGCTTTTCGCCGGGCGTCCACCTGCGTGGACGCTGCCACAGCCAACCTTCAACGCCCAACGTTCAACCTTCAACCTTCAACCTTCAACCCTCACAGCCGCACCGGCACCCCTCGTTCTGCCAGATACTGCTTGACATCCCGGATAGTATAGGCGCCGAAGTGGAAGATCGACGCCGCCAGCACCGCATCGGCGCGTCCCTCGACCAGACCGGCATACATATGTTCCGGCGAACCGACCCCGCCGGAGGCGATGACGGGAACGTCGACTGCTTCAGTAATAGCCCGGAGGAGGTCAATGTCGTACCCGCCGCCAACGCCGTCCTCGTCCATACTGTTGATCACGATCTCGCCAGCGCCCAATTCCACACCGCGGCGCGCCCATTCGATAGCGTCGAGACCCGTTGGACGCGGATCACGTCCGGTATGGGTAAACACCTGCCAGCGGGGCGGTTCGTCGGAGGCGTTGACCCGTCGCGCGTCGATCGAAAGGACGATACACTGACTTCCGAAGCGACGTGCGCCATCCTCGATCAATTGCGGATTAAGCACGGCTGCGGTGTTGATCGATACCTTATCGGCGCCGGCGCGCAGCATGCGGTACATATCCTCGACGGTGCGCAGCCCGCCGCCGACTGTGAGCGGAATGAACACCTGCGCTGCGGTGCGCTCGACCACATCGACCATAATCGCGCGTTCATCGCTACTGGCTGTAATATCGTAGAACACCAGTTCATCAGCGCCGCCAGCGTCGTAGGCGGCAGCAAGTTCAACCGGATCACCAGCGTCACGATGGTTCAGGAAGGCAACCCCTTTGACGACCCGACCAGCTTTTACATCAAGGCATGGAATGATACGGCGTTTCAGCATCGTAGCTCTCCGAACGATGAGCGTCTCACGGCTCCTGCGGCGCGCGACCACGTTCCACCTGCTCGGCATGGATTTCGTCTGCCTGAGCGCGGAGCGCCGCCAGTAATGTTTCGATCAGGCGCACATCTCGACGTTCCAGATCGACGAGATACGCCAGGCTCTCGCGTTGAACATGCTCAACATGGCTGGCTGTGCGATTCTGGCGTTGTTCCAGTTCGCGCAACCAGGCGTCGATACGATCAAGCCAGGTGTGCAACTGACGCAGATGCTGCTCCTCGGTTTCCGCAAGCGACACGATCTTTTCGTCCTGTTGCTGACGGATCTCTTCCAAACGTTCCTGATTCATCAGGAACCGTTCGGTCGAGATGCGTTCAACCCGCTTGATCTCGCCAGTTATCTCGTTGATCCGTTCGTTGAGCGCCGTTATCTGGGGTGGTAATTTTTCGGCGAACAGATCGATATGCTGACGGATCTCATCGAGGCGGTTGAGACGACTGGCGTGCGCCTCGAGGGTGGGATGAATATCCGCGATCAATTGCTGCGCTTCGACTGCCTGACGACGCAGACTCTGCTTTTCGATCTGAAGATCCTCGTTCAACCGCCGCATCTCGTCGCGCAGCGCCTCATCTGCGGCAGTGACGTCGTTCAGCGAGCCTGGAGGGTGCGATGTCGTTCTTCAGCCTCTTTGATCTGCGCATTCCAGGATGCATACGCTGCTCATGTCGTCGATGCGTGAGAAAGCGGCGCAATCGCGTCGCGATCCTGGCGTCGCGCCTCGCGAGTTGCTGAATCTGCGACTGCATCTCGCGCATGGGGCGCAACCTTCGTCGATTTTGACCAGCGCACCGGCCACCTCTTTCCGCAGCGCTGTGATGTCGCGCCGGTAACTGTCGAGCGTCTGCGCCATTTCCTGACGCTGGCGGTCGAGCAGTCCTCCGATTTGAGAGACACTCGCTTCAACTCTGCGGATCTGTTCCATTGCCCAGGCGTATTTGTTGGACTGTTCTTTCAGCAGGCGGCGCAGTTCGTCTATCTGTCCCTGAAGGTAGACGAACTGCGATTGTTCGGCGGCGCGGAGGCGCTCTTCCTCGTATTTGCTGGTCGTTTGAGCTGGCTTGCCGGGGTTGGTCATACAGACTCCTTCACTGCACTGCGGCGAGCGCGTCACTCAGCGAGAGGTCGCCAGTGTAGAGCGCACGACCGACAATCGCGCCCTCGACGCCAACCTCCGCCAGGCGACGCAGGTGGTCGATCGTGCTGATCCCGCCTGATGCGATAATGGCAGGACCGCCAGGACGCACAAGCGCACGAGTGGTTGCAATATTGGGTTCCGAGAGTGTGCCATCGCGTGCGATGTCGGTGTAGATCACGCGCCGCACTCCCAGCGCTGCCATGCGTTCGACCAGATCGACGGCGCTGATAGCAGCGGTTTCGGTCCACCCGGCGGTGGCTGCCATACCGTTGCGAGCATCGACGGCGATAGCAATGGCATCGCCGAACTGCTGCACCAGTTGCCTGATGAGTTCCGGGTCGTGAACGGCAGCTGTACCGAGGATGACACGCTGGACGCCAAGTTCCAGCGCGCGTTCGACCGCCGCAATGCTGCGTAGCCCGCCGCCAAGTTGCACCGGCGCATCGACCGATTGCACGATCGCATGAATGATGTCGGTGTGGACTGGATGACCGCTGCGCGCACCATCGAGATCGACGAGATGCAGGCGTTGCGCGCCCTGTGTGACCCAGCGACGCGCAACCGCGACTGGATCATCATCGTACACGGTGACGCGCTGAAAATCGCCCCGGTACAGGCGCACACACCGCCCGTCTTGCATATCGATGGCAGGAATGATTTCCATTATGACACCCCTGCCCAGGCGACAAAGTTCGTCAGCAGTTGCAATCCGCAGCGACCGCTCTTTTCGGGATGGAACTGCACCGCTGCCAGATTGTTGCGAATGAGCGCACTCGGAAAAGAGATGCCGTACTCTGTCACCGCAGCGGCATCGCGTTCATCCGTCAGATCGCAGTAGTACGAATGGACAAAATAAAAGTCGCTGCCGTCATCGATGCCGGTGAACAGCGGATGCTGCGCTGCGTGAGGCGTATAGTGCACCTGATTCCACCCGATCTGCGGCACCTTAAGACCGGACGGCAGGCGTCGCACTATGCCGCCGACAATGCCGAGGCAGGAATGCAATCCGAACTCCTCGCTCTGGTCGCAGAGCACCTGCATTCCCACACAGATGCCGAGGAACGGCGTTCCCCGTGCAATAACGTCACGAATAGCGGCGACAAGCCCCAGGCGTTCCAGGTTCTGCATGGTATCGCGGGTTGCCCCGACTCCGGGCAGTATAACCGCTGGCGCGTCGATCACGACATCCGGGTTACTGGTGACTTCGAGCGGGGCGCCGATCCGCTGGAGCGCCCGCATGACGCTGCGCAGGTTACCGGCGCCATAATCAATGACTGCAATGCTCATAGGAGTACAATGTTCAGATTATCCGGCAAGTAGCGGGTGACTCTGGCGCATGCGAGCGATCAGCGCCGAAATATCCGGCTCCGGCTCATTTGACGGTCCGAACGGGTCAACAACAGGATCATCGTTTGCCAGAACTTCCAGGCATGCCAGAACGCTTGCCGCCAGCGCTTTCAGGTTGTAGCCGCCCTCGAGCACCAGCGCGATACGCCCATCACAGACCTCTTCAGCCGTTTCCTTCAGGCGGCGCGTCAGTGCAGCATACCCGGCGACCGACAGCGTCAACGGTCCAAGTGGATCAGCCCAATGGGCATCATAACCGGCGGACACCAGGATCAGCTCTGGGCGATAGCGCCGCAGCGCCGGAATGACGACATCATCGAACAGGCGGGCAAACCCGGCATCGCCGACGCCGTGAGGGAGCGGAAGATTCATCGTCGTGCCGCGTCCTCTGCCCGAACCGATCTCACGTTCGGCGCCGGTGCCCGGGTAGAGCGGCGAAGCGTGCGTCGAACAAAAGAAGACCCGATCATCATCGTAGAAGATATCCTGTGTTCCGTTTCCGTGATGCACATCAAAATCGATGATCGCCACCCGCGTGATTCCCAGATGGTCGATAGCATAGCGCGCAGCAATAGCAACGTTGTTGAACAGGCAAAAGCCCATGGATTCGGCTTGTGTCGCGTGATGACCGGGCGGACGAACCAGCGCAAACCCGTTCCGCGCCGACCCGTTGACGACTGCTTCAACAACCGCCAGGGTTGTGCCAGCAGCCATGAGCGCCGCATCCCAACTTGCCGATGTGGTGTACGTGTCGTGATCGATCCACGATCGCGGGCGCGTCGCCGTCCAGCGCACCAGTTCAATCATCTGTTCGGTGTGAACAGCGCGCAGTTGCGCCTCAGTCGCCGGACGCGCCGGAACCTCGAGCAGCGCCGAACGCAGACCACTGGCGTTCAGTGCAGCAGTAATCGCGTGCAGACGCGCCGCCTGCTCAACGTGCCGCGGCTCGTCGTGGGCAGCGTGGCGCGGGTTGATGGCAATGGCTGTTCTCATGGCTCTGCATTATAGCACAGGTGCTGCGCCGCTTGTGGCGCAACCTCCGCCTGTCAGGATGTGCATACTCCTGTGTCCATCATTGGCGCCTTCATTCCTCCGGAAGTCGTACCCCATTGCCATGCCACACGACTAATCCATCGCGCTCCAATCCGTTGAGGAGGGCAACCAGCCAGGCTTCATCATTCGGAGTGTAATCGGGGCGCACTTGTGGTCCAAGTTCTGCCAGATCAAGCGTTGTGCCGGGGGGCAATGCGCGGAGCGCGGAAATAGCGCGCCCGCGGAAGTAGCGATTCGATCCGACGAACGGACGTTCACGACGTTCAGCAATGCGTTTGCGCACCGGTGTCGCTTCAAGACGCTCGTCCGACGCGCGGCGCCCGGCATAGTCGCAGCACAGATCGCGCAGTGGACAGCGCCAGCATGCTGGCGAGTCGGCAGTGCAGATCAATGACCCCAGTTCCATCAACGCCTGGTTCCACATCCAGCTGCGCCCAATCGGGAGCGCTGACTGTGCCAGCGCCAGCAAATCTCGGTCTTTAACCGTTACTGCAGGATCGGTCAACGCGCGGCGAATAACGCGCCGGATGTTAGTGTCCATGAACGCCACATCCTGTTCAAAGGCGAAACAGGCGATAGCGCCAGCAGTGTAGGGTCCGATGCCCGGAAGCATGAGCAGCGTAGCAACATCGCGCGGAAAAACGCCATCGAAGCGTTCGACGATTTCACGTGCCGCACGTTGCAGATTGACCGCCCGGCGATTGTAACCAAGCCCAGACCACAGACGGATGACTTCTGCGGTTGGTGCACCTGCCAGCGCCTGAAGCGTCGGGAAGCATGTAAGGAACGCTTCGTACTTCGGCAACACGCGATCCACCTGCGTTTGCTGGAGCATCACTTCTGCGACCATGATGCGGTATGGGTCACGGGTGCGGCGCCAGGGGAGGTCGCGCGCCGCCTCACTGAACCAGTTCATCAGTGCCTGATGGAAACTGGTAAACGCCGGTAAACTTTCGTTCTTTTGGATGATACTCTTACGTATTGTCATAGCGTTATCTTCATAGTACAGGCTACGATGAAAAACTTTTGAACTTCCAATGCATCCATTTCCTGCCGACCCGTCTTCCGTTTCCGACGCCAGCCAACCGACTTCGCGGTGGGTCGTTGCGGGGTGGATGGCGATTGTTCTCGTGGTTCCGTTCGCTCTGGCGCTTGAGCGCATATTCCCCGCTCTTGATCGTCTGTATCCTGTAGCGTCGCCGCTCTACTTTGCAGGGATTGCAAGCACTGCGGCGATCATCGGAACGTTGGCGCTGGTCATCGTCATCACAGCGTGGCAGGCGCTCGACAATCGCATGCTGGCGGTTGGTCTGGGATTGCTGGGAAGTGCTGCAACGGCTCTGGTGCATGCGCTGTGGGCGGCATCACAGCCCGATGCAACGCCTGAATGTCCCATCATCAGCCTCGCTATCGTCGGCATCTGGATTGTGATCAGCACATTCGAGGCATCGCCTGTCGCCCAGGATCGGCGGCAGCGTGCGTGGCGATATGTAGCGCCTTTTACCATGCTCCTCGCCTTCAGTATCGGATGGCTGTTCGTCCCTGTGACACCGGAGATCGACGCTCTCATCCGTCTCGCAACCGTGATCGCCTGCGGTTTTGCGCTCTGGCGGTACATTCAATTATACCGTCGATCATCGATCCGTCTCTCGCTTGCGTTCCTGGCTGCTCTTGCATTGTTGGGAGAAGCAACGACAATCCAGCAGATCGCCGCGCCAGTATACAATCTCTCGTTCTGGTTGTCCCATGCTGCGGGCATTGCCGCGCTTGCATTGATGGCATACGCTGCATTTCTTGAGTTACGTGATCAAAGGCAGCGTAGCCTTATGGATCGCGCTGCCTTCGAACTGGTGCGTCCGGCAATGGTAGAAGCCATAGATGCGTTGATTGAGTCGCTGGAGCGGCGTGAACCACTTTCAGAGGAACTGCGCACCCGGCTGCAGCGCGACGCCAGCCTGTCTCCTCTCCAGATCGACGCGCTGGAGAACCTTGCCATCGCTGCCGCACGCGAGCAACGTCAGCGTGAAGAGTTGGAACAACTCGACGCAATGCGTCAGCAGAGCGAACGCAACGTTACATTACTGGCACAGATGGTCATCCACGATCTCAAGAATCCGTTGACAGCATTGATCGGATTTCTTGAATTGTTGAGCACAGGTACGTTGAACGACCCGCAACGCGCGCTGATCGAGAGTGCGTTGCGCACCGGACGCAACCTGGCGGGATTGGTCGACGATCTGCTCGATCTGGCGCGTTACAACGAAGGTCGTCTGCGCCTGCGTCTGAGCGATGTATCACTTCCCGATCTCTGCGCTGAGTGTGCCATCGAACTTTCCGGATGGCTGGCATACGAGTCGAAAACCCTGATCCTCGATGTGCCGCAGACACTCCCGACAATACGCGCTGATAGTCGTTTGCTGCGCCGGGTTTTGCTGAATCTGCTCTCGAACGCGCTCAAACACACCCCCTACGGAACGACGATTATGCTGCGCGCCTGGCGTGAGCCGCATCCCGACGGCGGCGAGCAGACGGTTATCGAGGTCGCCGATACCGGTCCAGGCATCCCTCCTGATCAGATCGAACGAATATTCGAGCCATTCGTTGGGGCTGGTGAGAGTCGCCCTGCTCGTCAGAGCAGCACCGGGCTGGGGCTTGCCTTCTGTAAAATGGCGGTCGATGCCCACGGCGGAACCATTGAGGTCAGCAGTTTCCCCGGCGATGGCGCAACGTTCCGCATCAGGCTGCCCGATCGTTGACCACTTGTGACGCTGTGCCGGATCGGGTACAATGCCGGTGGTGTTGCCGTATCTCTCAGAAGAAGGGACGCACAGGCGCTTGCTCTGGCCGCCTGTGTTTGTATCTGCTGTGCGTTGCGCCGGGCAGGTCATAGCGCCTGTGCGTCGCAGGGTGAGAAATGAACCCTCCAGGCTTGTATCTTCCCGTTCGGATGGAGTGACCGATCTGTGGGATCAAGTATCGATGCTGTGCGCGGTATGCGCGATGTCCTGCCGTCGGAAGTGACGGTGCAGAGAGCAACAGCTGCGGCAATCGAGCGAGTGCTGGGTGCGTATGGCTACGAACCTATCGATCTGCCGATCATCGAACAGCGCGACCTCTATCTGCGCAAGCTGGGTGAAGAACTGGTCGGCAAGGTCTATGAGTTCACGTTCAACGGTCGTGATCTGGCGTTGCGACCAGAGTGGACGGCTTCGGTCCTGCGCGCCTATGTTGCGCGTATGCAGGATCAACCGCTGCCTCTGCGCCTGCGTTATGCCGGTCCGGTCTTTCGGAATGAGCGACCACAGCGCGCCACCTATCGTCAGTTCACGCAGATCGGCGTTGAGTTGATCGGCGGCGCGGCGCCGCGCGCCGATGCCGAGTGTCTGGCGCTGGCGTGCGAGGGGTTGGTCGCGGCAGGCGTGACGCGCTTTACAGTGCGCATTGGTCATATCGGTCTGATTCGCTCGCTGCTTGCATCGCTGGGGTTGAGTGAACGAACCCAGGGCAGGCTGGCGTGGCGACTGGAACGCCTCCGTGAGCACGGGGTCGCAGCAGTGCGCGCAGAACTGGACGCGCAACCCGCTTCGTTCTCTGTTGATCCAGCGCTTCTCGATGGGATCGACGATCAGCGTGCCGAGGCATTGCTGCTGCACGCGCTGCGTGAAATCGGGGTCAACCTGCGTTTTGGCACTCGACCGCCGGAAGCAATCGTTGGTCGCCTGGTACGCAAACTGCGACGCAGTGAGTCGCCCGATCAGATTGACCAGGCGCTCGAATTGCTTGACCGGTTGTGCCGTATCGAAGGCGGACCCGACGAGGCGCTGGAACGTGCCGGAGCGTTGCTGCGCGATTATCCTGTGACCGGTCTCGATGAGTTGCACGCAATCCTGCGCCTTGCTACAGCGCACGGCGTGGCGCCGGAGTGTCTGAAGCTCGATTTTGGGCTGGGGCGCGGGTTGCACTATTACACCGGCATGATCTTCGAGATCTACTCGGACGACGGCTTGCAGTTGTGTGGCGGCGGGCGCTACGATGATCTGGTGAATGCGCTGGGCGGGCGTCAATCGACACCGGCGGTCGGTTTTGCCTACGGCTTGGAACGGGTCGTGGCTGCGGCATCGCCTGCCGACCCTCTTCCATGTCCGCCGGTTGTGATGGTGGTTGCGACCGACGATGGCAGTTATCCGTATGCGCTGGAAGTGGCGCGCCTCCTGCGGGCGCACGGCTATACGGCGATGACCGATGTGCGTATGCGCGGTGTGAGCAGCAACCTGCGCGACGCTGATCGTCGGGGTGTGCGTTTCGTTGCCGTGGTCGGCGCCGATGAGCGTGCGCAGCGGTGCATGTCCTGGCGTGATCTGGAGCGGCGCGAAGAGACACTCATCGCTCTGACGGATATCCCGCCGATCGAAAGGTGATCTATGTCGCAGCATATGCGGCAGCGGCTTGCAGGATGGCTGGTCGTCACGCTTGGTGCGCTGATCGTGCTGGCTGCCGGATTGCCGTCGGTGATTCTGGAAGCGGGCAAGCCATTTCCCTACGACCTCTTTGCGCCGCCTGTGCCGGCGCGCGCCGCTGCAACCGGCGAACCGGTCGGAATGGGATGGCTGGGCGTCGTGTTGCTGACACTGGGATTGTTCGTTGTGGTTATGACCGTCTTCTCACGCGATTTTCGACGCTGGCTGGTGCGGAATCTTCCTGTGTATCTGCTCATCATGCTGACCGTCTACCTCCTCATAGCAAATCTGCGACCGCCGACATTCGGGCCGCGCAGTGCACCGGCGCAGACGATCGGTTCATCCGGTCAGGACCTCGAATCGACAGATATCGTCGTTCCTCCTGAACTGGTGACCAACCCGCCAGTGTGGCTGGTTACACTGATCAGTCTGGCGCTTGCATCGGGTCTGACGGCGGTTGCCTGGTGGATGCTGCGCAGGTTTCCGCGGAAGTCGGCATTCGATGATCTGGGGAGCGCCATTGCTGCTGAGGCGCAGGCGGCGTTGCGCGATCTGGAGGCGGGCGTCGATGTGCATGACGCCGTCACGCGCTGCTATGTCGAGATGGTGCGTGTTCTACGCGCCGAACGAGGGATTGTGCGCGCTCCGGATATGACGGCGCGTGAGTTCGAGCAACGCCTGGCGCGCACCGGTCTCGCCGAAACGCATATTCGTCGCCTGACGCGCCTGTTTGAACTGGTGCGCTACAGTCCACGCACACCGGGTCTGCGTGAGGCGCGTGAAGCGGAAGAGTGCCTGCGCGCCATTGTTGAAGCCTATCAGTCGCGGGATGGAAAACGCTGATACTGCTCCGTTCGTGCGGCGTGACATAGCGAAGGCAAAGTGAGGCAGAAGATGAGCATATGTGGCGACGACGCCTGATCCTGATCCTGACGCTGATTGCAGCGGTTGAGATTGTCGCTCTGGGGATTCGTGGCTTTCTGGCGGAGACGCTGATCACGCCGCTGCTCTACCTGGTCTGGGGAGCAGTGCGGATCTTCGAGAGCATACCGCAGGGAATCATCTGGCTCACTTTTGTGCTGGCAGCCAGCATTGTTGCGCTGGTGAGCGTGTGGGGCGGACGTGGAAACGACGCTCACCACGCCGATGCCGATGCTCCTCGCGGGCGGGTCTACGAGTGGCAGCGTCTGGTAGCGCTTGCACAGCGGCACGACTATTCACGCTGGCGGTTGGCGCAACGTTTGATGATCTTACTGGCTGAAACGATGGCTGCACGCGAGCGCGTCGAACTTCGCGTCGCTCGCCAGCGTATTGCAACCGGCATGATCGACGCGCCGCAGCATGTCATCGATTTTCTTCGCGCTGGCGCCGATTCGTACCGCCCGCGTCGCAGCATATTCCTGCAACGCGGCGAGTCAGCACTCGATGTCGATCTGGATCAGGTTGTTGCCGCCGTTGAGCGCCTCACGCGCGGCGAGAATCGTGAGTGAACCGTATGCCAGAACAGTATGCCGATGTCGCTCTTCTCGGTCAACGTGTGATCGAACAGGTTGAACGCGTCATTGTCGGTAAGCGGGCTGTCCTTGAGCAGATTATGGCAGCGACGCTCGCCGGCGGGCATGTGTTACTCGAAGATTACCCCGGTCTGGCAAAGACGCTGATCGCACGCAGTTTTGCGGCGGCGCTGGGTCTTGAGTTCCGGCGTATTCAGTTCACGCCGGATCTGTTGCCAGGGGACATTACCGGCGGCTATGTCTACAACCGTGCTGCCGATCGCTTTGAGTTGCGACGGGGACCGGTGTTTGCCAACATTGTTCTGGCGGACGAGATCAATCGTGCTTCGCCGAAGACTCAGTCGGCGCTACTGGAAGCGATGCAGGAGCGCCAGGTGACGCTCGAAGGCGAGACGATGCCGCTGCCGGAACCGTTTCTGGTGCTGGCGACGCAAAACCCCATCGAGTACGAGGGAACCTTTCCGCTTCCTGAAGCGCAACTTGATCGCTTTTTGATGAAACTTTCGATTGGATACCCTTCGCCAGAAGAAGAGCGCGAGATCCTGCGGCGGCGGCGTGAGCGTCGGCGCGATGATGCTGTGATCGAGCAGGTGACCAACGCGGAAGAATTGCTGGCGATGCGCGATGCTATCGAAGATGTGTATGTCGATGCCGACATCGAGGAGTACATTGTGCGGTTGGTGGCAGCCACGCGCAGTGATGCGCGTGTGGCGGTCGGCGCCAGTCCACGCGGGTCGCTGGCGCTGCTCAAACTGGCGCGGGTGCGCGCTGCGCTCGACGGACGCGATTTCGTCATTCCCGATGATGTCAAAGTTTTTGTTCGTCCGGCGCTGGCGCACCGTCTCATCCTGACGCCCGATCTCTGGATGCAGCGTCGCGCCGCAGAGGAAATCCTGTCCGCGGTGCTTCAGGCGATTCCGGCGCCGGTTATGCGATGAGAGCAACATTCGACCACCGCAACCTGATCGCACTCAGTGCGCTGGTATTCAGGCTGGTGCTGTCCGGTCTTGCCACGCTCAACAGTGCGTTGATCGTGCTAGCGATCCCGCCGGTCATCTTCATTGGCGCTGCACTGCTCGATATGCCGGACGTGGTGCAGTTGCAGGCGACGCGTACATTGAGCACAGAACGCGCATCGCCGGGCGCGACAATCAATGTGAGCGTCACGGTTACAAACGATGGAACGCGCACTGTACCTGTCGCAATCAAAGATGTACTGCCCGCAGGATTGGAATTGATCGCAGGGTGTCCCACATGTGTAGCGCTGCTCACGCCAGGGTCGTCGGTGACAGTTGCGTACACCGTTCGCGGCGCGCGCGGGTTTCACCATTTCAGCAGCGTGCAGGCGATAGTGAGTGATTATCTCGGTTTGTATCGTCGCCGGATCGAGGTCGCAGCGCCGGGCAAGATCCTGATTGTGCCGGAGGTCGTGCGGTTGACCCGTCTCGCGGCATTCGCCCTCGACGCACGCGCATCTACTCCGGAACGATCCCGGCGCGCCAGGGCAGGGCAGGCGTCGAGTTCTTCGGAGTGCGCGAGTATCAGGCGGGCGACCCGGTGCGCTGGATCAACAACCGTGCCAGTGCGCGTTTCCCCGGGTCGCTCTATGTCAATGAGTTCGAACAGGAGCGCGTTGCAGACATCGGTATTATTCTTGACGCACGGCGCGGCAGCGATGTGCAGGGCAACCGTCATACGCTGTTCGAGTATAGTGTACAGGCTGCTGTCGCGCTGGCAGATGCTCTGATAGGGCAGGGCAACCGGGTCGGGTTGCTGATCTACGGGCATGCCATCGAGTGGACGTTTCCCGGCTACGGCAAAATCCAGCGTGAAAAGGTGTTGCGCGCGCTGGCGCAGGCGCGCACCGGCGACCGCGCCGCCCTCGCCAGCCTCGCCGATATTCCAACACGCCTCTTTCCGGCGCGCTCACAGATCATCCTGATCAGTCCGCTACAACCGGGAGACGCCACGCCAATTCTGCATATGCGCGCGCATGGCTACGAAGTGCTGGTTGTCAGCCCTGATCCGGTTGCCTTCGAAGCGAACGTGTTCGGACCCGACGCGGCTCTCGCCGTGCGGATCGCACGTGTCGAACGTCAGGCTCTGCTGCAACGTCTTTATCTGGCTGGGGTGCGTGTTGTCGACTGGAATGTGGAGACGCCACTGGCGCAGGCGCTGGCGCGTATGCAGCGCTGATGAATGTCGCAATTCTGTGCTATACTGTGGCTCCTGTGATAGTGAGTCGGTTGAGCAGCAAACCGTGCAGCGGTGCGACAGTTGCGAGAGATGATGGGTGCAACCGATGGCCTGGAGCGGCGTGACGCCGGAGCACACGCTTGCGCCACGCGCGGGAAAGGGGGCGACGATGAGTGTAGCGATACCCACAGCGAAGCCAGCGATCATCTACCCGGAAAGCGATGGACAGCCGATGGCGGACAACACGCTGCAATTTCGCTGGATTACGGTAGTGCAGGGCAATCTGGCGGCGCTGTTCGCCGACCGCCCGGATGTGTTCGTGGCGGGCGACCTGTTGTGGTATCCGGTGGAAGGGCGCCCCGACATTCGCCGCGCGCCGGATGTGATGGTCGCCATCGGCCGCCCGAAGGGAGATCGCGGCGCGTATCTCCAGTGGGAGGAAGGGGGACAGCCGCCGCAGGTGGTCTTCGAGATATGGTCGCCGGGCAACACTGTGGACGAAATGGAGCGCAAGCACGAGTTCTATGAGCGGTACGGGGTGAGCGAGTACTACCTGATCGACCCGCAGCGCGGCGATGCGACCGGATGGGTGCGGCAGGGGGATCAGTTGCACGCGATTGACGAGATGAACGGGTGGGTCAGTCCGCTGTTGGGGGTGCGGTTCGCGGTGACGGAGGAGGGCGTGCGCCTGTTCTACCCGGACGGTCGGCCGTTTCTGACTTTCGAGGAACTGGCGCGGGCGCGGTAGATGCGGAGGAGCGGGCGCAAGGCGGAGTAGCGGCTCCGCGCGTTGCGCGAGCGTCTACGAGCGTTGGGGGTCGATCCAGACAGTGCTTCGTAATGCGGCAGCAACTTTCCATCGACGAAGGTAAGCATGTTGAACGGAAAACAAACGGATGGAAGGGTAATTGTGTCGCCTGTATTGCGGCAGGAGACCATACATCCAGTGCGCTCCGGTGGATCGCTGGCAGTTGTCGGTACGATTGTCCTGGCAACTGCATTGCTCGCGGGTGGACTGATTGCAGCGGGTGAGACCTTCTTTGCACTGGCGCCAGTTGCCCTTGGCGGTTTGTGGGCGACCGGTGCGATCCTTCAGCGTGACTGGACGCGCACGATAGCCGTGCCCGGTTTGATCGTCGTGGCTGCCGGTGCGACATTTACTCAGGTCGCGCCACTTGCTCCGCTTGCCGGTCTGGTTATGACGCTGGTTGCCTGGCGTCTCGCCGATCTTGAGCGGCGTCTGGCGCTGACCGATGCGATTGTTGATGAACGATCACTGCGACGTGCCCATTTCACCCGTTTACTGATTGTCGCAGGGGTGGCGTTTGTGCCCGGCAGCCTGGCGACTGTTGTGCGTATCGAAATCGGTGCAATGGGAGCGTTGATCGCTGGCGCGCTGGCAGTGGCCGGTCTCAGTCGTCTTGTTGTCTTCCTGCGTCGTATCATGCGCGACGTGTAGCATGGCGGGATTGCCGGTTTCGGAGAGATGGCAATTCTTCAGAGAAGATGATATGACGTTGCGTTTTGCTATACCGTCGAAGGGCAGTTTGTACGACGGTACGATCGCCTTTCTTGAGAGCGCCGGATTGCGCGTGGCGCGCCCGAATCCGCGCCGTTACACTGCTTCCATTCGCGCACTCCCCGGAGCAGACGTGCTGCTCCATCGACCGACAGACATCGTCGAAAAAGTGGCGGCGGGCGAAATCGATCTCGGTATTAGCGGTCTTGATCTGGTGGAAGAACTGCGCGGCGACCGTGATGATCTGATCGTTTTGTTTGATGATCTTGGCTATGGCGCTGCCGAACTGGTCGTCGCCGTCCCGGAGACCTGGATCGATGTGACTGCCTGGCATGATCTGGCGGATCTGGCAGTGGAGTTGCACAGTCAGGGCCGTCCGTTGCGTATTGCGACCAAATATCCGTCGTTGACCCGCCGTTTCTGTTATGCGAATGGCATTAACTACTTCCGTCTTGTTGAGTCGCAGGGGGCGACTGAAGCAGCGCCGGGGCTTGGGTACGCCGACATCATCGTGGATATTACAGAAACCGGCGTGACGCTGCGCGATAACCAGTTGAAGATCGTTGGCGAGCCGATTCTCCGCACCCAGGCATGTCTGATCGCAAGTCGTCGCTGTTTACGCGCCAACCCTGCGGCGCTGGCAGCAACCCGTACCGTGCTGGAACTGGTCGAGGCGCGGCGGCGGGCGCGTCGTTTCGTGCAGGTGACGGCGAATATCGCCGGTGAGTCGGTGGAAGATGTGGGACGTCGTGTGGCAGTCCGCTCTGACCTTGCCGGTGTGCAGGGACCGACAATAGCGCCGGTCTGGCCCAGCACGTCGCGCGCTGCGGGTGCACCCGGATGGTACATGGTCACGCTGCTTATACCACAGGATCGGGTGCTCGATCTGACGGCGCATCTCCGTCAACTCGGCGGTGACACCATCACGGTTGTACCGGCGCAGTATGTGTTCGATGCAACCTGCAGCAGTTATCATCGTTTGCTGGAGTTGCTCGAGGAACAGACGCCATGACCATTCCTGTCTTCGAAGATCTTTCCATTGCCCGTCGCACCATTCTGCGGCGTGTGCCCTTCGATGAGATCGATGTTCCTGTATCGCTGCTGAATGCTATCGAGGAGCGCTTTGGCGCACGGTTGACTCCTGCCGAAGCGGTTGATCGGATCCTGCGCGATGTGCGCGAACGAGGTGATAGTGCGTTGCGTGATTGGGCGCAGCGTCTCGATAATTACGCCGGTCCGCTGGAGATTGCGCCGGAACATTGTGCTGCGGCGCTGGCTGCGCTCGATCCTGCACTGCGGGAAGCGATCAATCTGGCGATAACCGGACTCACGCGCTTCCATCAACGCCAGGTGCGCACCTCCTGGGTCGAGTTCGATGCCGAAGGTGCGCTCGGGCAGATCATCACACCGTTGCGACGAGTCGGCATCTACGTTCCGGGTGGCGCCGCACCGCTTCCATCGTCTCTCCTGCATGCCGCAGTTCCAGCGCGTGTCGCCGGTGTTGAGGAGATTATCGTCTGTACACCGCCGCAGCGCAACGGCGAGATCGATCCGACCGTGCTTGCTGCCGCAGCTGCCGTGGGAGTTTCACGGGTGTTCGCCATTGGCGGCGCGCAGGCGATTGGAGCAATGGCGTATGGCACGGCAAGCGTGCCGCGTGTCGATAAGATCGTCGGTCCTGGCAATCTCTTCGTGGTGCTGGCAAAGCGTGCGGTCTACGGTGTCGTCGGCATCGAGTCGCTCCCCGGTCCCACCGAGACGCTGGTCATCGCCGATGCGCACGCCAATCCGCGCCTAGTCGCCGCCGATCTGCTGGCCCAGGCGGAACATGTGCTTGCGTCCGCGATTCTGATCACGCCTGATCGGGCGCTTGCCACACAGGTTCAGGCAGAAGTTGCGCGGCAACTCGAACTGCTTCCGACACAGAACGCCGCTGCCGCTGCTACTGCCATGACCGGGCGTGGCGGTGTCGTGCTGGTTCCCGATCTCGATACCGCCTTTGAGATCGCCAATGAATACGCGCCGGAACATCTCTGTCTGTTGATCGATGATCCCTGGCGCCATGTCGGAAAGGTGCGTAACGCGGGCGGTGTGTTCCTTGGCGAACGTTCCTTCGAGGTGCTTGGCGACTATGTGGCCGGACCATCGCATATCATGCCGACCGGCGGAACCGCCCGCTTTGCTTCCCCGGTCAATGTGGACGATTTTCGTAAAATGATCTCGCTTGTGGCGCTGAACGATGCAGCACTGCGCCGGATCGGACCGGCTGCGGCGCGCCTGGCGGATGCCGAGGGGCTGGCGGCGCACGCGGCTGCGGTGCGGGCAAGATTGGAAGGTTAAGGGCAAGGTCTGGTATAATGCTGGTGTTCTGAACAGATGCTGCGTGAGGAGGCGGGCAGGTATGCCGTCGAGTTTTATCGAGAGTTTCATCTTTCTCCTGATAGAAGTGTTGTCGCTGGCAATTCTTTTTCGCGTGCTGCTCTCATGGGTCGATCCGCTGGGCAATATGCGGATCACGCAGATGCTTCGCGATCTGACGGAACCGATCCTGGCGCCGATCCGCAGCATCCTGCCACAAACGATGATGTTCGACTTTTCGCCGATCATTGCAATGTTATTGCTACAGGCTATCAGCATGCTGATCCGCTCCGCATTGTGATGATCATTGCCTGATCGGGCAGGATACGCCGGCAGAGGAGCAGGTTGTCTTCGAACCGGTCAGGACTGATTCCCTGGAAAGTCTGGTCAATGAACCAGGAGGTCATCGTCACATCGTCAGAAATCTCTCGGACGACGTCCCATTCTGCACGTGTGTTGCTCAGCACCGTCTTCCTGTGCGGTGTCGGCACGTTGGGCGTCGAGATGATCGCCTCACGCCTGCTTGCCCCCTATTTCGGCACGTCGCAGCCGATCTGGGCTGCAATCATCGGTCTGACGCTGGTCTACCTGGCAGTCGGGTATCACTTCGGCGGGCGCCTGGCTGACCGTCATCCTGACGAGCGGGTCCTGTACCGTATTGTTCTGCTATCGGGAGTTGCGACGGCGCTGATCCCGCTCCTTGCCGCCCCCATTCTCGGTTTCGCGCAACGCGCCGTCGCCGAACTCGCGGTTGGCGGCTTCATCGGCGCGCTGTTTGGCGTGCTGGCGTTGTTCGCTGTGCCGGTCACGTTGCTGGCAATGGTCGGACCATTTGCAGTGCGTTTGCAGTTGCATCGCGCGGCAGCCGGTGTGCAGGTTGCCGGCGCTGCCGCCGGAACGGTCTCCGCCATCTCGACCATTGGCTCAATTGTGGGGACATTCCTCACCGTTCTGGTGCTTATTCCTGCAATTGGCACCACAGCCACAACGTATGTCTACGCTGGTTTGTTGACCGTGCTCGGCGTGGTTGGTGTGCGCAGTTGGAAGGCGCTGGCGGCGCTGGCGCTCACGGCAGCGCTCTCAGGGTATGTCCTTTTCACGGCGGGACCGGTGAAGGAAGCCGGATGCGCCGGATGCACCCTGATTGCCGAATACGAATCGCCCTACAACTATATTCAGGTTGCGACGCGCCGCGACCCGGAGTATGGGCAGCAGGTCGTGCTGCTGCTGAACGAAGGTCTGGCGATCCATTCGATCTACAATACCGCTTACAATGGCGATCCACTCGATACGCTCACCGGCGGCGGACCATGGGACTACTTTGCGATTGCGCCGTTTGTTGTACCGGGGCGTGATCCGACGACGGTGCGTAGCCTGGCAATGCTTGGCTCAGCGGCGGGAACGACGCCAGCGCAGTTTCTGGCGATCTACGGACCTGAGACGCGCATCGATGCAGTCGAGATCGATCCCAAAATCATCGAAGTGGGACGACGCTTCTTCAACATGCGCGATGCCTCAACCGGTCCAGAGCATCCGAATTACCACGTCTACGCCGAAGACGCGCGCTTCTGGCTGGCGACGCGGGGCGGTGTCTACGATGTGATCGGCATGGATGCCTATCACCAACCCTACATCCCCTTCCATCTGACGACGGTCGAGTTTTTTCAGTTGGTGCAACACCATCTTGCTCCCGATGGCGTGGCAGTCGTCAATGCCGGGCTGGGTCCCAATGGCGACGACCGCCTGAGTCAGGCGATTGTTGCGACTATGGAGCAGGTTTTTCCTCAGGTTTTCGTGATCGAAACGGCGCGTCTCAGCAATCAGATCATCATTGGCGTGAATCGCAATGTCGGCGACGGGTACGCCAATCTGCTCGATGCGTATGAGCGTATCGAACATCCGGCATTGCGACGCACCCTTGAACGGGTGTATATTCCAACGCGCCAGTCTACGGCAACCTTCGCGCCTTTCACCGATGATCGCGCACCGGTTGAGCGTCTGGTCGATCTCCTGATTTTCGATACGTTGATACGTTAGTCATCTTTCCACCTCGATGATGGACGATGGGGCGCGTTTGCGCCCTGTGAGGAATTGTTTTGTGCATTGCACCGCCGATGGATGGGTTGCATGTTCATCGTTTCGGCTTTCATTGAAGTCCTCCTCCCGGTGACGGTTGTCGTGGTGTGCGGATATGCGCTGCGACGCCGCTTTGAACTGGATCTCCCATCGCTCAATCGCTTAAGCATGTATGTTCTTGGTCCTGCATTGATCTTCACCACGATTGTGCGGATCGATGTGACCGGCGACGAGGCAGTGCGCATCATTGCCGCGTCCGTAGCGTTGTGTCTGGGAATCGGGGTCGTCGGGCTGATTGTCGGTACGCTTATGCGCCTGGAACGTGGCAGCCTGATGGCGTTGCTTTTGTGCGTGATGTTCATGAACTCAGGCAACTACGGTTTGCCGACAACACGCTTTGCGTTCGGTGAAGCCGGTTTTCAGCGCGCACTCCTCTACTTCATCGCGCAGACAATCCTGGCGCAGACGCTGGCAGTACCGATCGCCAGCGCCGGACGCGGCGATCTCAAAAGCGCAGTGCGGCAGATGTTCGCCATGCCGCAGATCTATGCGGTCGCAGCGGGTTTGCTGGCGCGCTTCAGCGGCATCGATCTGCCGCATCGCGGTGATGCACTGGGCAGTGCGTTTCGCGGCGTGGCGCTGATGGCTGATGCCGCATTGCCGCTGCTGCTGCTTTTGCTGGGCATGCAACTGGCAAACGGAACCACGGTGGAAGACGTTCGGCTGACCATGGTGGTTGCCGGGTTGCGGTTGGGGGTTTCACCGCTCATGGCGTATGGTCTGGCGCGCGCGCTGGCGCTCGATGACCTGGCGCTGCGGGTGGTGGTGCTCGAAGCCAGTATGCCCACAGCCGTCAATATGGTGCTCTACTCGCTCGAATTCAACGCCCGCCCGCATTTTGTTGCAGGGGTGGTGGTCGTCACCACGCTGATGAGCCTGGTGACGCTGACGCTGCTGCTCAGTGTGTTGCGTTAGGATAGGCGAGAGGGTGGGAAGATGTTCAACGTTCAACGTTCAACCTTCAACCACGTTCAACGTTCAACCTTCAACCTTCAACCTTCAACCCTTCTCTACCCCCGCACCACCAGATACCCGATGAGCAGAATCAACTGAAAGACAACCGGGATCAACCCCCCGCCGATGAGTTGTCCGCCGCGCCAGTCGTACAGTGCGCTCCACAACCCTGCCGCCAGCCAGAATGACCACCCGATTGCGCCCAGCCACAGGAGCGCCGCAAGCGGTTGCGCGCCGACAAGAAGCGCAACCAGCGCTGCCAGCATAAGGAACAGGCGTGGTTGCTGAACCTGTGGGTAGAGGTAGAGCGGACGCGCCCCCTCCTCACCGCCGCCGCTCATCTCATCGAGCGCAGCTGTAGCCAGTGATACCAGGGGCCATTCGAGGAGCGCCAGGAGGGTCATAATGAGGGAAGCGACGATCAGGCGTCCGTCTGGAAGGAGATGCTGAACAAGCGCACGATCGGCGAGTAACATCAGTGCAGGAAATACTGCGACTCCGAGTGCAGCTGGCAGGGTGTGCAACAATCGTCCAACGACGATCTGCTGAGTGGTGGGGTCGGCGCGGCTCTCCTCAACCAGGCGGGTAGCAGCCGCAGTCGACTGAACGCTCAGCAGCAGGAGATCTGATCGCGCATCGCTCTGGAACGGAGGCGCCTGCGTATCGCCGGTTTCTTCGTGATGCCGCATAACCTCCAGCACAATGCGTTGGAGTAACGCATCGGCGTTGCTGATAGCCGTGGTGATCAGGATGCCAGGGGAGAGTGAACCATCGTAGAGAAAACTCACGATCCGCGTATCGACTGGCAATCCGCCCGCCACCTGGATCAGCACGACCTGACTGTTTTCGGAGAATTCGGTCACCTTCATAACGCGCAGGCGTGACCAGGGGAGCGTGTATGTGCGCCGCAGGCGGCGGATGGTCAATCCCTCGCGGTGCGCCTCAAGCGCTGGCAGAAGATGGTACACGACCGATGCAACGCCGAGCAGGAAGAGCAGGACGATATGCGCTTCGACCAGCAGCCACCACGGCGCCGGAAGAAGTCGCAGGTCAAGTTGATTGAAGACCGGCAGCCGACGTACCGCAGGAAATGTTATCGCCAGATAGGTCATGATCAGCGTCAGATACCGCAGGATCGCAACCGCTGCAATGAACGCCGCCGTCCCCGTCAGGGTGGCGCGAATGCGTCGCGGATACTCGCCAGCTACAACATCGCCGGAGAGGGCGACCGCAGGCGGCGCGACATCACGCTGGGACGAGCGTTGCGCAAAAAATGACAACGGGCTGAGCAACAGGCGGAACAACGGTGAACTCGCCCCCTCCTGCAACTCGACCTGTCGTCCGGTCGCCATGGTGCGCGCTACACGGTCAGCTTCGCTGAGGAGCGTCTTGACCAGGTCATCGAACTCACTGATCTGTGATGTGATCAGAAACGCGGGGCGGAAACCCAGGCGATAGATAAAGCTGTACCAGCGATGCCATCCGGTCAGCCAGCCACGGTCGGTTTCGACCAGCAACACATAGCGATCACCGGCTTCGGTGACTTTGATGGCGCGGATATTTTCCCAGGGCACGGGCAACCAGTCGTTGACAAATGCCACCAGCATGCCGCGTGCGCTGGTGCGCACCATCGGCAGACTGTTGCGCAGCAGAAGCGCCGCCAGCAACGCCAGCGCCAGCCAGAGCAGTGCGGGCAAGAGATCCGCCAGTGTGGTCGGCGCTGGCGTATCGGCAGTGTTGATCGCCTGCACCAGATCGTCGAGCCAGGGAAGTTGAGCGAACAGCGTCGTATCGACTGAATAGATCGACCAGAGCAGGCGTAGCACATCACGCCCCAGACGCACCAGCGCCAGGGTGACAGCAACCGCCGACAGGAGTTCTATGGCAACGATCAAACGGAGGGGGTAGCGATGAACTTTTTCGATATTCACACGTCCGCCTCCGCAGCGGCAGGCAACTGATCCCCCGTCAGGGAGCGCACGCGCAGCGCTGCCTGATCGAGCAGGCGTTGACACGCTTCGGCGGTTGCAACGCCTTCTTCGTAGAGCGCCAGTGCCCGTGCCAGCGGGAGATCGCCGGTCTCAAGCTGCTCGACAATCTGTTGCAGACGGGTGTACAGCGTCTCGTATTCTTCACCTGGAACGGGTTCGTTTGTGGTCATGGCGTTTGATGCAGGATTATCAGGCGATTCTCTCTCCATGAACGATGATCAGAACAGGAATCGCATATGGACAAACAGTGCACTTATTCGACACGGGCGCGGAAACTGCCGCGGCGCACTGTGATCTCGATGCAATCATCAGGTGCAACCAGAGACGCATCAGTGATCAACACTCCTGTGGTAGATTGCACCACAGCATAGCCACGGTCAAGCGTCGCCAGGGGGCTGAGCGCCTGGAGGCGACCGCGCACGCCATCGAGATGGGCGCGCGCCAGCGTGATACGTCGTTCGAGCATAATGGTGGCGCGGTGTATCAGGTCATCGATATGCTGGCGGTCGCGTTGGATCCGGCGTTCAGGCGAACGGAGCGCCAGGCGCCTGTTCAGATGGAATACTGCGTCGCGTGCGCTGGTCAATCGCTGCGTCATTGCTGCGTTCAGGCGATTGCGCAACTGGCGAATATCGTCGATGAGTTCGGTCATATCAGGAGACGCCAGTTCGGCGGCTGCGGAGGGGGTCGGTGCGCGCACATCGGCGACAAAATCGATCAGCGTGGTATCGGTTTCGTGCCCAACGCCGCTGACGACCGGAACCGGACTGGCAAACACAGCACGCGCCAGTCGTTCGTCGTTGAACGTCCAGAGATCTTCGGCGGCGCCGCCGCCGCGCGCCACGATGATGACATCGACATCAGCCTGGTAGAGGGCATAGAGTGCCTCAATAATCGTATCGGCAGCGCCAGCGCCCTGTACCTGGCAGGGCGCGAAGATCACTTCGGCAAGCGGATAGCGGCGCCGCAGGATATTGAGCATATCCTGAAGCGCCGCACCCGTCGGCGATGTGACGATGCCGATCCGGTGCGGTAGCGGCGGCAACGGGCGCTTCCGCGATTGATCGAACAGCCCTTCCGCAGCAAGACGCTCCTTCAGGCGTTCGAACTGCGCCTGGAGCACGCCGATGCCTGCCGGTCGCAACGTATCGACATACAGTTGCACCTGACCGCGCACCTCATAGAACGCCACCCGCCCATGGGCGAGCACGGCGTCACCGTTGGCGGGCAGCGTCGCCATACGTGCCGCGACCGACTTCCACATCACCGCGCCAATCTGCGCGTCGCCCTCTTTCAACGTGAAGTAACAATGACCGGAAAAGTGACGATTAAAACTCGAAACCTCCCCCTCGACCCACACATCGTTCAACAGATCGTCGGCGTCGAGCAAGTCGCGCAGGTACATGTTGAGTTGCGAGACGGTCAACAACTGCATGGCAATGAACTGACGAGCGTTTCTCTCGACGTGTGTTGAGGGATAGCGCGTTCGTTACAGCGGCTCGATAACCATCAATGGCTGCCCATACTCCACCGGTTGCGCATTCTGCACCAGAATACGCACGACCCGACCGGCAAACTCGCTCTCGATCTCGTTCATCATCTTCATCGCCTCGATAATGCCGACCCGATCACCGACATTGATAATGTCGCCTTCCTGCACATAGGGCGGATCCTTCGGTGACGGCGCGGCATAGAATGTTCCGACCATTGGCGCAGCGATGATTTTGCCTGGTGGGAGAGCGTCCGGCTCCGGAGCGGGTGTTACCGGCGGCGGCGTCTGCACCGGCGCCTGAACGATACCGATCGGCGGCGCCGAAGATTGCACGTTTGCGGCAATCGATGGTGTGACGAACATCGGCGCCGGCGTATGGGGATGCAGCGACGGACCTCGCTTGATATGCAGGCGTGTCGTGCCGCGCTCAATCGAGATCTCATTCACATCCGTGTCGCTGATCATGCGCAGCAGTTCGCGCACGGCGCTCAAGCCGAACTCGTCCTCGATCGACTGCACAGTGTGATCGCGCTCACCTTCGCTCATAGTGCTGCTCACTTCCTGCTCTGGCGGTGCATATGAGAGACTTTTCACAACGCATTATAACACGCAGCAGGTACGATGGAATGCACGCATCATCTCTCCAGGTTTTGCGGTACACTCATGATGAGGGTGCACGCAGAACGGCAGGCGCCGATTGTCAAAAGAACCTTTTTCATCTATCCGGGGAGGACAGTTCATGAGCGTCGACAGGTATCTTGCTTCGCTGGCTGAAACGCTTGCAGCCGTTCCCCGTGAGCCGCTGCGCGCGATCGAAGAGACATTGTGGCAGACGTATCTCCGCGACGGGACGATTATTATCTGTGGGAACGGCGGCAGTGCCGCCACTGCATCGCATTTTGCGTGCGACCTGGCGAAGTGGACGATTTCCGACGGGCGCCGCCGTTTGCGCGCGCTTGCGCTGACCGACAATGTGCCGGTGATGACGGCATGGTCAAACGACACGGCGTATGAGCGCGTGTTTGTCGAGCAGGTCATGTCGCTCTACCGTCCTGGCGATACGCTGGTAGCCATTTCAGGGAGCGGCAATTCACCGAATGTGCTGCGCGCGGTTGAGTGGATGGCGTCGCAGGGCGCCGCGACGATTGGACTGACCGGCTTCGACGGTGGGAAACTGGCAACGCTGGCGCAGATTGCGGTCGTTGTTCCCAGCCATTTTATGCCCGAAGTCGAAGATGTGCACATCGCTATTTGCCACAGCCTGGCAGTGGCACTGGGTGAGCGGATTGGCATCGAATGTCTATGACACTCGTCCTTGGTCTCGATTTTGGCGGCACGAAACTTGCCGCCGGGCTGGTTGATCTTCAGCAAGGCAGCGTGCTGGTGCGCCGCTCGATGGCAACGCCGATGTCCGGTGGCGCGCCTGCCAGCCTCCAGGCGATGCTGGCAATGGCGCAGGAGTTGATCGCGGCTGCGCCTGCGCCGGTGCAGGGCGTCGGCATCAGTTTTGGCGGACCGGTTGCAGCGGATGGGCGCACGGTGCGTCTCTCGATGCACGTTGCCGGATGGGATCAGGTCCCGCTGGCGAGGCATGTCGAGGGGGCGCTTGGGTTGCCTGCTATCGTTGCCAATGATGGCGACGCGGCAGCGCTGGCGGAGTACCATTTCGGCGCCGGACGGGGTGTGCGGAATCTGCTGTATCTGACCGTCAGCACCGGTATTGGCGGCGGCATAATCATCGACGGGCGCCTGCATCGTGGCGAACGCGCCTGGGCGGGCGAGGCGGGGCATCAGGTGCTGAAGCCCGACGGCCCACCCTGCCCGTGTGGGCGCAACGGCTGTCTGGAGGCGCTGGCGTCGGGATTGTCGATCGCTCGCGAGGCACGGTTGCGGTTGCGGGGACCCGACGGCGCAACCAGCACCCTGGCTGCCATCCTGCCCGATGCGTTGACCGCGCAGCACGTTGCAGAAGCGGCGGCGGCTGGCGATGCGCTGGCGCGCGCAGTGTGGAACGAAGCGATGGGATGGTTGGGGATCGGCATCGCTTCAGCCGCGAACCTGCTCAATCCCGGACGGGTCGTGCTTGGTGGCGGGTTGACCCGCGCCGGTGCGCTCCTGTTCGACCCGGTGCGCCACGTCGTTGCGCGGCGCGCCATGGACCCGGAATTGACGGTTGTCCCCGCTGCGCTCGGCGATGATGTCGGCATCCTGGGAGGTGCAGCGCTGCTGCGCGAACCTTGACAGCGCCCGGCGTGGGTGCTAGAATGCGAGTGGTCATGGCCCCGTAGCTCAATTGGATAGAGCGGCAGCCTCCGGAGCTGCAGGCTACTGGTTCGAGCCCAGTCGGGGTCACCAGCAAAAAACGTCCCTGGGTTTCCTGCAATACGCTCTTTTCACCGCAGCGCGCAGAGAATGATAGACAGTTTTACGCCGTTGTCCGCAAACGTCGCAGGATGTGCGCCAGCGCCAGCAGCACCTCGCGTCGGTACCCTGCGACAGCCTCCGTATCCTTGAGTTCCAGGCGATCATAGATAGCGTCAATATATTTGCGCACGGTCGTTACCCTGATTCCGAGTTGATGGGCGATCGCCTCGGTAGTGCACGCCATCCGCTCCGCGACCGCGCGCTGTTGCGGCGTCAATTCATCGAAGCAGCGCGCCAGTTTGACGACCGTTGCCGCTACCGCCGGTTCAAGCGCGTCCAGAAACATCTGCTCCCACGAGTCGGTCGCTGCGTGGTCGATGCCGGGCTGGAAAAACACATCCTGGCGCAGTGCATGGGTGATCGCGTCGTGCAGCGCCTCTTGTGGGCTGCCTTTCGCCACATACGCCAGACCGGTATAACCGCTGGTCAGCAGCGGCAGTATCGGTGCAATCGTGCCGCCATAGGCGCTCCAGATCACCACAGCCACCGCCGGATCACGGCGCTTCAAGGCATGCACCAGCGTGATGCCGCGTGAGCGCGATTGAGGGATTGGTTCCGCCGGATTGTCGCGGAGCGCCAGATCGACAATGGCAAGCCGGGGTGGCGGATGCCGGGCAATCAGGGCAGAGGCATCGGTGTAGGTCTCGGCAGTAAGCACCGTAAATCGGAGCGACTCGAGGTACTGACCGAGCGCCCAGCGGGCAAACGGATCGTCCTCGATCACAAATGCCGTCGCAGGACCTGAAATGGGCACGGACATACGGTGCTCCACGGCGATTCAGGACCGGTACGAACGTTAGAACTTTCCGGTGATGGTCAGAGCAACCAGGGCAGAAGGATTGAGCACTGTCTCACCAGCGCTGCACAATCATACCATAACCCGGC
>AFSR01000735.1_pt1 | contig 40646 bp, 43 predicted proteins | sample 296848 | NCBI WGS metagenome assembly AFSR01 (sample SAMN02954305, study PRJNA68063) | hot springs metagenome | biome: terrestrial; feature: Mushroom and Octopus hot springs; material: microbial mat core samples; isolation source: Yellowstone National Park Mushroom and Octopus hot springs ...
TCGCAGTTCTCGGGTCAGCGGCACAAGTTCTTGCTCATTCGTGACCACCCGCTGTCACTACCTCGAACATCAGACTCTACATGACCGTAAAGGAGGTGAGAACGTATGGAACGGCAGCACTCGTCATGGTACGCTGCCATCGATGATGCGCTCTGCCGACTTGTGGCGCGCGTACACACATGGCGTCTTCTGTACAACGAAGGACAGGGATTGGTAGAATACTCGCTCTTGCTGGCGCTCATCGCGCTGGTCGTGATCGGTATTGTGGCTGTGATGGGGCAAACTGTAAGCGGTCTGTGGTATCAACGTATTCTTGATCGCTGGCCCACCTCGTAAGCAGGTGTGGTTGTCATCGCGCAATTGTTTCTTTTGTTCTCCGGCGTCCGCAGTATCGCGGACGCTTTCTTGTCTCTCGCGCCCTACCACGGCGGGCGTGGCGTCACACGCACTGCCCGCTCTGCCTGATAGGTCACCAGGCCCCGCGGTCCGCCGCGCACTTTCCGCACGTGGCGTCGCCGTGCAATGTCAACCTCGACGCTGGCAGAGGCGCGCTGACTGCTGTAGTACGCCGCCAGCGCCGCTGCTTCTTCGATGGTGCGCTCTGGGACATCACGCTGACCGGCTTTGATAATCACATGCGCACCAGGTGCGCCGCGCACGTGCAACCAGAGATCATCGGGTGCGCCGAGACGGAAGGTAACGTGCTCGTTCTGCTGCGCAGTGCGCCCGACATAGATGGTTATGCCGTCGCTTGATTCGAGGCGTAGCGGCGGCGCAGGACGATCGGGACGCTTGCGAGTGCGACCGGTCTCGGATCCGAGATAGCCTTCCGCCTCTGCCTCACGTGCAATTGCCTCGATAGCGTCGTATCCTTCTGCCAGTTCCAGCAGCGCCAGCGTTTCATCCAGACCTGCCAGACGCAACTCGACGGCGCGCAGTCGTTCGGGAACGCCAGCAAGCGCACCTTTGGCTTTCTCATAGGCGCGGAAGCGATCCTGCGCACACTCGACCGGCGACTTGCGTGGATCGAGCACGATACGTTGTCCATCAACCTCCAGATGATCCTGTCCTGGCGCCAGTTCGTGAAGGAACGCAAAAATCATTTCTCCTTCCCAGCGCAACCGCTCAAGATCAGAAGCGCGCTCCAGTTCGGCGCGGAGGGCGGAACGTTGCCGCTCCAGACGCTCACGCATGGCGTTCAACCGCTCACGCAGAGCGTCGCGCCGTTGATGATGGGCGGTAAGGCGCTCGCGCGTCGCATAGTATGCGTCCAGCGCAGCGCTCATCGATGGACAGGGACGCGCCCCCGGCAGATGGGTCAGTTCGTATGGCGCGAATGCGACCGGTTCGCCATCATCAATCACAATATGCGGCGTCCAGGGAGGCTGACACAACTGCCGCAACGCACCGGCAAGCGCTTCCCATGGCAGATCGGCGCCGGTTGGCACAATGGTGCGCCCCATCACCCGATAGACCACCTCACGCGCAGCAAGCGGCGACAGCCCACGATAGGCGCTCACCAGCGCGCGCGCCAGATCGGGTTGACCATCCGGCACGGCAGCGCGCATCTCGGCAGCCGTTGCCTGGCGCGGATCGTGCCTGGACTGGGGCGGCGGCAGTTCGTATGGTTCACGCGGCAACACCGGACGCCGGCTCATACGTGGCGTCACATGCCGCGCTGCCGCCAGAATCACGTTATCGTCGCCCACCAGCACGATATTACTGCGGCGTTCCATGATTTCAACAATCAATTCGCACCGGAGTGTTTCATCCTCCGGTGATATGGTGTCTGGTCGATCCTCATTATCGCTATCGAGTTCAGGTTCGTCATCAGAGTTGCGCAGGAGCGGCCGTTTGGCTATACTTAGCAGCAACACACGCTCCAGATCCGGTTGCTCGATAGCGGTGATCCGACCACGATTGACATACTTGCGCAGCAACAGCAGCAGTGGCGGCGTCGCATCCGTGCCGCGCGAGATGCGCACCGGGCTGAGGTGAACGCGCACGAATTGCGGATGGGCGGAAAGTACGAGATAATAGCGCCGACCGGCGTAGATTTCGAGAGCGACGCTCAACTCTCCCGGCAACAGGACACGCTGGACACGACCACCGACAAGAGTGGCGCGTAACTCATCGACAACGGCGGCAAGCGTCAACGCATCGAAATACATTGCATGCACAATTATAGCACGCAGCCACGCCAAAGGAGGAATATGCCCGTCGTTGATCGCAACCCGTTACTCGACGGTCTGCCGGCGTACCCGCTCCTGATCGTCATTTCCGGTCCGTCTGGTGTTGGCAAAGACTCCATCCTGAACCGGATGCGTGAACTGAAGGTGCCGTTCCATTTTGTGGTCACCGCCACCGACCGCCCGATGCGCGAGGGGGAACGGAACGGGTACGATTATCATTTCGTCACAACAGAGCGGTTCCGTGAGATGATCAGTCAGGGCGAGTTGATCGAGTGGGCGCGGGTCTACGGTCATTACAAAGGAATTCCGGCATTCGAGTTGCGCGACGCGCTGGCTTCGGGGCGTGACGTGGTGCTGCGGCTCGATGTCCAGGGCGCCGCAACGGTACGTCGTCTGGCGCCCGACTCGGTGCTGATCTTTGTGGCACCGGGAAGTATGGACGAACTCCGCACACGCCTGGAGCGGCGTCGCACGGAGAGCAGTGCGGAGATCGACCGCCGCCTGAGCGTGGCGCAACGCGAAATGGAGGCGCTTGAAGCGTTCGATTATATTGTGATCAATCGCGCCGACCGCCTGGATGAAGCAGTGGCGCAGATCCAGGCGATTGTCACGGCGGAGAAGTTGCGTGTGCATCCACGGCGCGTCGCGCTGTAGGTTGAACGCGCCAATCCTGCGGAGAATGGCTATGGCATTGCTCGAACAATTGCAAAACGATCTCAAAACAGCCATGAAGAGCGGCGACCGATTGCGCGTGGATACGATCCGGATGGCAATCGATGCATTGAAGAAGGCGCAAATGGCGCAGGTGAAGGCTGCCTTTGATGCAGCCGGGGGCGAGTCGGCTGATGCTGCTGCGCTGGCAGCTATCGACCGCGACAAGACTCTGACCGAGGCGGCGGAGCAGGAAACGCTGGCGAAAGAGGTCAAGCGTCGGCGCGAAGCCGCCGAACTCTACCGCAAAGGCGGGCGTATCGATCTGGCAGAAAAAGAAGAAGCGGAAGCGGCTATCCTTCAGTCGTACCTGCCACAGCAACTTTCGGCGGAAGAGTTGCGTCCTATGGTCCAGGCGATCATCAATGAGATTGGCGCAACCGGTCCTGCCGATATGAGCAGAGTCATGCCGGTGTTAATGCAACGTCTCAAAGGGCGCGCCGATGGTCGCCTGATCAACCAGGTTGCGCGTGAACTTCTGAGCCAGGCGCAGTAACCGGACGCTACAACGCGAAGGCTCACCTTCAGCATGAACATGGTACGCTGGTTTCAACGATCGACCGATCAGCCAGCATCTCTGGGGATGGATCGGCGCAGCGAGCGCCGGAGCGCACCTGGCGACGCCTGACTGTCGGGTTGAGCCTGGGGCTTGCGCTGGTTATCTGGTCAGCGCTGGCATGGCAACCGGTTATTGCCCCAGACTTGCAACTTGGGCGACCGAGTCCGCGCGATATTCAGGCGGATCGCACCGTCACCTATGTGAGCGAGTGGCGCACCGAGCAGGAACGCGCGCGCGCCGAGAGTTCCGCCGATACGGTCGTCTACTCGCGCGATATGAGCATCCCTATTCAGCAGCGCGCCGAACTCAAGAACCTGTTGCAGACCATCTCCCAGATCCGTGACGATCCGACGCTGACCAAGGCGCAGGAACGCGAGCGCCTGACCAGCCTGCCGAACAGTACGCTGATCATCTCACCCGAACTGGCAAGCGCCATTGCCGGTCAGACCGACGAGTCGTGGGCGTTGATCAGCACCCTCTCGCTTGAACTGTACGACCGGGCGCTGAGCGAAAACAGGTACATGCTCAACGAGCAGAAGATCGCCGAACTGCGCGCATTCTCGCTGCCATACTGGGCTTCACTCCAGGCAGAGACGGAAGCACAGGCAGAGTTGATCGCACTGTTCAGCGGTTCGTTCCTGAAAACCAACCAGTTCATCGACGAAGAAGCAACTCAGCGCCGCAAACAGGAAGTACGTGAGGCAGTGCGTCCGGTGACTGTCCGGATTCTGGAGGGTGAGAGCATTGTGCGCCAGGGTGATGTGGTGACCCCCGATGTTCTGGAGAAACTCGAAGCGCTGGGCGCGCTGCGAACCAAAACCAACTGGATGGCGCTGGGGGGCAAGGCGCTACTGGCGTTGCTGATCGCTGGCATCTTTGGCGCATATGTAGCGGTTGCTCAGCACGAGACACTCAAAGAAACCCGACCATTGCTGCTCGTGTTCAGCCTGATGGCATTGACGGTCATTGCCGCACGGCTGGTCATCCCATTTGGCATCCAGTGGACCTATGCATTCCCGCTGGCGTTGATCGCGTTGTTGCTGGCAGCCCTGTTCAACGTCGGGCTATCGCTTATGAGCGTGGGAATACTGAGTGTCATTATCGCCAGTTTGAGCGATAAGCAACTGGCGACTGCTCTGATCCTCTTTCTGGGAAGCATTACTGGAGCATTCCTGATTGGACGCGGTGAACGCTCGCTGCTGTTCTTTATCAGCGGCGTGACTATTTTTTTCGTCACCGCCCTGGCTCAGTTCGCCTTTCATCTGATTGGCGGTGCGTTGCCAGTTCTGGATCAGGCGATGGCAATCCTGGCGGTCAGCGGGATCAACGGCGCACTCTCGGCAATTCTGGCGCTGGGGCTGTATAACCTGACCGGACAGATCGCCGGCATCGTGACTCCGCTCCGTCTGATGGAACTGGCGCATCCGGCGCAACCACTGCTGCGCCGCCTGATCCGCGAAGCGCCTGGAACGTACTATCACAGCGTTGCGGTTGGCAATCTGGCGGAAAGCGCTGCCGAAGCGATCGGCGCCGATGCCCTTCTGCTGCGGGTTGCATCGTACTACCACGATATCGGAAAAACAATCCGCCCATTTTTCTTTACCGACAATCAGAGCGATCGCGAGAATGTCCACGATGAACTCGATCCGCTGACCAGCGCCCAGATCATTGCTGACCATGTGCGTGAGGGGCGAAAAATGGCTATCGCCGCCGGTCTGCCATCGCAGATTGTCGATTTTATCAGCACCCACCACGGTACCAGCGTGATCAAATATTTCTACCAGCGCGCGCTCCAGCAGCACGATACGGTCAACATCGAGGATTATCGTTACCCCGGTCCACGTCCGCGCACCCGTGAACAGGGGATCATGATGCTCGCCGATACTGTCGAAGCGACGGTGCGCTCAAAATTTCAGGCTGGCAGCGTGATTTCCAACCGCGAAGGGAACAATGGCGATGCCCGGTCGCGTGAACACGGGAAGACCCTTGAGGAATTGGTGACCGCCATTATCGATGAACGGGTACGGAGCGGTCAACTCGATGAATGCCCGCTGACGCTGAGCGATCTGGCGCGTATTCGCCAGGCATTTATCACCACGCTCCAGGGCATTTATCATCCGCGTGTCGACTATACGCCGAAAACTGTTGCGTCATCCGATTGGCAGTCGTGAGTCAATTGCACATCGTGAGTCACATGCAAGCGGACGCACGAGCGATTGATGGAAACCTCTGCGCGCCCGGCGTCTCGGCGGTGCGTTTTTGCGATGGAGTCAAGAAGAGCATCGTGTCGCCTAAATGTGCGCATATGCGAAAGAATCTGACGGTTGCACACCAGCGACTCTGCGCTACAATAGCATTGTTTTTGTCGTCGAGTCAGGTGTCGTGTTCGTATGAGCGATTCTGAGAGAACCGTCGATATCCAGGTTGTTCCCCTGTATGCGGCGTATGTCGATAGCGCACTGATCGAACGGGCTGTCGAATGCACGTTGCAGATGGAACAGGTTGCAGGACCCGGTGGAAGTCGGCATCCTGATCACCGATGACGCCGGGTTGCAGCGATTGAATCAGGCATACCGCAGCGTCGATGCGCCAACCGATGTGCTTTCCTTCGCCGAAGCGGACGACGACAGCGCATTTGTCCGTCCTCCCGATGCGCCGCACTACCTGGGAGATATTGCGATCTCGTGGGAGCGGGTCGTTGCCCAGGCAGCAGAGTATGGTCATTCGCGCGAACGCGAACTTGCGTTTCTGGTAGTACACGGGATGCTTCACCTCCTGGGCTACGATCACGAACGTAGCCCAGCCGACGAAGCCAATATGCGCGCACGCGAGGAGGAGATCCTGCGTGCGCTTGGATTGAGCCGTGAGGAGTGATCATGGCGACCAATCACCAACCTTCAACTGATCGCCCGGTTGTCGTTGATTATCGATCCCATCGTCTGCGCGCTGAAGCGATGCGGCGTAATCAGACGGTTGGCTGGGTGCACAAGCGCCTGCGATCGTTTCCATTCGCTTTCGCAGGGATTGGGCATCTGTTGCGCACCCAGGGGAATGCGCAGATCCACGTGGCGGTCGGAAGTGTAGCGATCATCCTCGGTTTTCTGTTCAATATCGAACGCGGCGAGTGGCTGGCGCTGGCGCTGACCATCACGCTGGTGCTGGCTGCTGAGGGGGTGAATACTGCCGTCGAGGCGGTTGTCGATCTGGTGACGCCCGGCTTTCATCCGCTTGCTAAAATCGCCAAGGATGTGGCTGCCGGTACGGTGCTGCTGACCGCGATTGGCGCCGTCGTGGTCGGGGTGATCATCTTCCTGCCGCGTCTCTGGGCGCTCGCCGCGCCATGGGTGATGGGCGCGCTCTGAGCAGATGCATGAAGATTCTGCTGCTCTCGCCGTATCCGCCGTACCCGCCACGCGGCGGCGGTGCAATGCGCATATACCAGATCATCCGCGGTCTGGCGCAGCGCCATACCCTGACGTGCCTCACCTTCGTGCCCGATGCTGCGGCAGAACAGGCGCTCACGCCATTGCGCGACCTGTGCCGTTTGATCACAGTGCGCGGTCCTGCGCCACGCTCGTTGATCCAGCGCGCGTGGACGACCCTGGCGTCGCCGTTGCCCGATATGGCATTACGGAACGCATCGCCTGCCTTCCGCGCTCTCCTCTGCGACCTGGTTGCACGCGAGCACGTTGACATCATCCAGGCAGAGAGCATCGAGATGGCGTCGTACCTCATCGATCTGGTGCACAACGCCGGGTCGTCACCGTCGATCTTCCGCCGACCGTTGCTGGCGCTCGATCAGTTCAATGCCGAATATGTACTCCAGAAGCGCGCAGCAATCACCGATCTGCGCGCTGCATGCACGCTCGCCAACCCGGTGCGTCGCGGCGCAGGCGGCGTCTATTCCTTGATCCAGTGGATCAAACTGGCGCACTACGAACGCCGCATCCTGCGGATATGCGATGCCGTCATTGTCGTTTCAGAGGAGGATCGTCAAGCGCTGGAACGTCTCGGCGGAACGTGCCATGCAGTCGTGCCGAACGGCGTGGACACCACATTCTTCAGCCGGGAGACGCTCACCAGCGATCATCGAACGCCACTGTCGTATGCAGCGCCGGTGATGGTATTCAGCGGAACGCTCGATTTTCGTCCCAATATCGACGCGATCGTCTGGTTCATCGAAGCAGTCCTGCCCCGCATTCACGCCCGACGCCCCGATGCCCGGCTGCTCGTCGTCGGGCGGCGCCCCGCGCCGATCCTGCGCCGCCTCGCCGAACAGGGACGGCTCATCCTGACCGGCGAAGTCAGCGACGTGCGCCCATTCCTGGCTGGCGCTGCGGTCTACATCGTGCCCATGCGGATTGGCGGCGGCATACGCCTGAAAGTGCTCGAAGCATTCGCACTCGAAGCGCCGGTTGTCAGCACAACCCTGGGAGTTGAAGGGATCGCCGGGTTGCGCGACGGCGTCCATTGCCTGCTGGCAGACACGCCGCAGCAGTTCGCCGATGCTGTCGTGCGTCTGCTGGATGATCCGGCGTTGGGGCGAATACTCGGCGCTGCCGGACGGCGACTGGCGCGTGCGGAGTACGACTGGGAAGCGATCATTCCCCGACTTGAAGCGGTCTATCAGCGTTGAAGGTGGAAGGTGGAAGGTGGAAGGTGGAAGGTGGAACGTGGAAGGTGGCAAATGCGTGCTCAGCGGACTGCCACAGGCGTATCGCGGCGAGGACGTGCGCGGTTTAAGAAACGTTATGGACCACACCCACAGATGCCTGCGATGCGGGTTGGTCATAAACTATTATCGCAACGCAGCGCGCAATATCCTGCATCGAGGACTCTATGTTCTGCGATCAAAGCGAAACACGGAACAAGCGTGGGGCAACACACGCCAAAGCCCAATTCTGCGGGGATGGGCGCCGCTGCAGGCGACGTTTTGAGGTATGGCAGGTTCTTCTAGCGCTGCTGATTCTGGGTGTATGCTACGTACTGACGACGCCTGGTTCCATCGAACCGCCGCGCTCCGACAACCGCGCCGCCGCAGATCAGGTGCGCGTATTTTTCACCACACCGACGTTACGCTACCCGGATGCTCCCAACCGACGTGCTGCATCGCCGGTGCTGCACGGGCTTATCGACGACATCGCCCATGCCCGCACATCGGTTGACGTGGCTGCCTTCGACCTTGACCTGCCGCAACTGGTCGAAGCACTGATCGATGCCCGGCGTCGCGGCGTTGCTGTGCGCGCCGTCATCGACAGCGAAAACCTGGTCGACCCGGCGGTTGCCATGCTCACCGGGCGCCTGCAAGACCGACAGGTTCCGATCACATTCGACCGGCGGGCGCCATTTATGCACAATAAGTTTGTTGTGATCGACGATGCTATTGTATGGACTGGTTCGTGGAATCTGACCGAAAACTGCACATTTCGCAACAACAACAACGCGGTACGCATCAAAAGTCGGCAGATCGCCGCCGCTTACCGACGCGAATTCGAGCAGATGCACGCAGGCGCCTTCGGAACCGCCAAACGCAGCGATGTGCTGCGTTCCGCAACCCGTATCAACGATGGATCCATCGAAATCTACTTCTCACCACAAGACAAAGCGCTTCCCTTTATTCTCGAACAGATCGAACAGACCCACAGTACACTCGTCTTCATGGCATTTTCATTCACCTCGGCGCCGATCGCAGACGCATTGATCAATGCAGCGGCACGCGGAGTACATGTCGAGGGAGTCATCGAAAAACGCAATGCCGGAGGAACGGGGTCAGTATTCGCGCTCCTGCGCAATCGGGGAATTGATGTTCGAGAGGACGGCAACTGCTACATCATGCACCATAAGGTTATGATCATCGACAACCACACCGTCATCACCGGTTCATACAACTTTACCAACAACGCAGAAAACACGAATGATGAAAACCTGGCAATCATTCGCAGTGCGGCGATTGCCAGGCTTTTTCTCGAAGAATACGCACGTATTAAACGTCAGGCCGCAGAGCCGATGCGCTGCAACTAGGTGTTTGATACATTAACCGGATACTTACGCGGTCGTCCTGGTCTTCTGCGTGGCAGTCCTTCCGATGCCAGGTTTGTAGAAGATGCAACAGAAGCCGACGGTTCGAGCGCCTCTGGAATCAGTTCAACGATTTTGAATGGAATTGTCGATCCGCGCGTGCGGAAGAACAGAATGTCGAACCCCCGGCGTCTTGCGGCAGCACGCAGGCGATTACGGACGGTTGTGCGCCTTTCGTCCGGTTCAAGCTCCACCTCACCATAATCGCCGATGGTATAGTCTTCCAGAAATTGATCGTACTCTGCCGCGATCAGCGCTCTCATGCCTTTACCTTTGTTTTCGAGGACGAGTACCTCTTCCTTTGTGAGTTTGCGAACCTTGGGCATAGCGGCATCCTTTCTATAGTTCTGCCAGACACTGAATGAAAATCCCTGACGGGCAAATGATAAGCAATCAAGGAGAGGATTGAGATCTGATTACTCCTTCAACTATTGTATACCACTTCTTTATTCTACGCAAGCGGATTTTCGGCTCTGTCCACTCAAATAGCATATCTTTCACCTCGTTCCGCGCGATCTCTTGCTTCCAGGATGGCGCAAGATGAGTGTCAAATGTCATTACGCGGTCGAATTGCCCCATAACTGGCATGTGGAGATCAATACTGTGTCACCCAAATGCGCCGCCGCGACCCCGCCAATCTCGAACGTTCCGATACGTCTGGTATAATGCACCGGTACGCACTGATACGCCCGGTTGCGCTAATACTGGTTGATCGCAGGGTCAAACACCACTTCGAATCATTTGGAAAGCGAAAGCTGCATGCACTCTTCTGAACTTGCTCCAGTCGATCAAGCGCGTTCGCGCAAAACCTTTCGTGCTGATGCTGGTTGCCCTGGCATTGCTCGGAATCGCGCTATTGATCGCGGTTCCGACTGCCAGCGACTGGTGGAAAGCCGCTGTGCTGGGCATCGTTGAGGGATTGACCGAGTTTCTCCCGATCTCATCGACAGGTCATCTGCTGATTGTGTCGAACCTGCTGAGTTTCGAGGGGAGCATCGGAGGAACCTTCGAGATTTTCATTCAGCTCGGCGCGGTTCTTGCTGTCGTGGGGTACTATGCGTCCGACCTGCTCCGCCAGGCGCGTATGGCGCCGCGCGATCCGCACACGCGACGATTCTGGATCGCAATCGGTGTCGCATTCCTTCCGGCAGCGATCATCGGACTTGCGCTGCACGGATGGATCAAGGCAGTGCTCTTTTCGCCGGTGGTCATCGGCACAGCCCTGATCGTCGGCGGCATCGTCCTGATCATCGTCGAGCGATTGCCCCGGCGCACTGCGACTGTCCACGATGCCACCCGATTATCACTCCGCCAGGCGCTTGGCATCGGTATCGCCCAGGTCCTGGCGCTGACGCCGGGGGTCTCGCGTTCGGCGGCGTCAATCATCGGCGGAATGGTCGTCGGTCTCGACCGACGGGCAGCGACGACGTTTTCGTTCTACCTGGCGATTCCGACGCTCGGCGCAGCAACGGTCGTCGATCTGCTGACCAGCGTGGAACAGGTGACTCCGGGAGACGCGGGACGGCTCTTCCTGGGGCTGGTGGTCTCGCTGATTGTGGCGTGGCTGAGCATTGACTGGCTGCTGCGCTATGTCGCCAATCACAGTTTTGTGGCGTTTGGCATCTATCGTATTATTGCCGGATCGATTGTACTGGCGCTCGTCGCTGCAGGACGATTATAATAGTGTTTTGTTCCAGTATTGTACAGAGAGGAGCGAGCGCAATGTCGCCTGTCTCTCACAACATGCCGTCACGGCGCGCGCAGGCGCGTGAGCGCATTCTTGCAGCGTTGACTGCACGTGCAACGCTCGCCGATCACGAGACGCTTGCGCTGCGTATCGATCAACTGCTGGCGGAAGTGTTCGAGGACGAGCCAGCGCTGCAACCGCAACCTGCCCTGATCGATCAGGGAAATGAAGACAGTCGCGTGGTTGTCACCGGTATCGGGGTGGTCACGCCACTCGGCAACGATCTGGAGACGTTCTGGCAGGGGCTGGCGGAAGGACGCAGCGGCGTCGGTCCGATCACACTGTGCGATCCGGGTGATGCCACCACCACGATTGCTGCTGAGGTGCGCAATTTCGACGCGCGCGATTACATGGACGCAAAAGAGGCGCGGCGCGTCTCACGCGGAACGCAGTTCGCCATTGCTGCGGCGCGCATGGCGCTCGACGACGCCCGGTTCACGATCGATGACAGCAACCGGTACGACACCGGCGCGTTGATCGCCTGTGGCAGCACGTCGCCGCCTGACACCGAAGCGGCGGCGAAGATCCTCTTCGAGCGTGGCGCGTCGCGGATCAGCCCATTCTACATCACCAGCGCCCTGCCCAACATGCCGTCGTGCCAGGTTGCCATCCACCTCGGATTGATGGGGTACAACACAACCATCGCCACTGCCTGTGCTGCAAGTGCGCAGGCAATCGGCGAAGCAGCGGAAGTCATCCGGCGCGGCGATGCCACGGTGATGCTGGCAGGCGGAACCGAAGCGCCGATCTGCCGCCTGACCCTCGCCAGTTTTGGTGCGATTCGTGCACTTTCGACGCGCAACCACGACCCGGCCGGGGCGTCTCGCCCGTTCGATGCCGAACGGGATGGCTTCGTGCTCGGCGAGGGGGCGGGCGTGCTGGTGCTCGAATCGCTTGCCCATGCGCGACGACGCGGCGCCCGCATCTATGCCGAGATCATCGGCTATGCGTCAACCTGTGATGCGCACCACGTAACTGCGCCACATCCGAACGGCGATGGCGCAGCGCGCGCAATCGTGCGCGCCATGGCGCGAGCGCGGATCACACCGCAGCAGGTTGATTACATCAATGCTCATGCCACCGGTACGCCGACCGGCGACGTTGCCGAAACGCTGGCGATCAAGACCGCCTTTGGCGAGTATGCCTCCAGCGTACCTATCAGCGCCACCAAGTCGATGATCGGGCACCTGACGAGCGCCGCTGGCGTGGTGGAGGCGGCGGCAACCCTCCTTGCGATGCAGCATCAGTTCATCCCACCGACGATCAACCTGACGAATCCCGACCCGCAGTGCGACCTTGATTACGTTCCACAGCACGGGCGGCCCGCCGCCATCCGAATCGCAATGTCGAATTCGTTTGGCTTCGGCGGGATCAACAGCGTCCTGGTGTTGCAGCGGGCGGATTATATCCAGTGAGTCTTCAGGATCAGCGCATAGAGAACAGCGCCGTTGCGCCATTTAGCAGTTCTCACAGAGGTTAAACCTGTTGGACAGGGTTGAACACGCCTCGGACGACCACAATTACCATCGCGCCCCACGCGGCGACCGAAATGATGGAGATTGAGAATTTAATCCGCTATACCGAACGAGCCGTGGGGCTGAAGCCCTCGGCTATGCAAGGCGAAGCCCGCCTGCGCGGGCTACACCGGATTATTTATTCAAAGACCATAATTTCGGTCTACACTCTGCCGGAAGCGGGCGCCTCGTGCGACGCCGCAGATAGGAACGATGTCAACGTATCTGAGAAATGCTGTAATTCATGCGTGCTATGCCGACATCGGCGCAGCCGACAACAGAGCTGTCACACGCTCAACCAGCCTGTCCAGATCGAACGGTTTTTCAACATAATCGATGCAACCAATCGCCTGTGCTGACGAACGCTTGATGAGTGTGGTATAGACGGTCGAACCGAGCACGGGAACCGTCGTAAGTTCAGGAAGGGTGCGTAGTTGTCGTGCCGTTTCCCAAAGGAGTTGACCTGGAAGAGAGAGCGAACAGAGAATCAGATCAGGTCGTCTGACGGAAGCCTGGTCGAATGCGCTGGAAGGGGTCGCTTCGATGACCGCGTACCCGTATGATCGAAGCAATCGAGCCAGAATATCACGGTGCTCCGGTTCATTGTCGATGATCAGAATGGTGGAGCGCACTATCTACATCCTCGCAGATCACAACGTTTCTACAGAGTTATAATCGGCTCGAACAACAAAAAGATACGGATTGTCACACCATGAATGCACAGCCGGAAAACTGGGGCATCATCGGGCACGAATGGGCAGTCGAATTCCTGCGACGCTCGATAGCCGGAAACCGCATTGCGCATGCGTATCTGATTGGCGGTCCGGAAGGAGTGGGGAAAGCGTTGCTGGCGTTACGCCTGGCGCAGGCGCTTAACTGCGAACAGGGGACGCCCGATCCCTGCCTGCGTTGCCGCTCCTGCCAGCGGATCGAACGCGGCAACCACCCGGATGTCCGCATTGCTGGCATGGCGACGCAGGCTGCCGGGGCAAAAGCCGACGAAGCTGCCCGCCAGAAAGAGGTCAAGATCGACACGGTGCGCGAATGGCAGCGCGATATGATGCTGAAGCCCTATGAAGGACGGCGGCGCGTTTTTATTCTGCACGATGCCGAAAAGTTGAGCGAGGCGGCGTCGAATGCGATGCTGAAGACGCTGGAAGAGCCGCCGCCGTATGCGACGCTCATTCTGGTGGCGCATACGGCGGGCAGCCTGCTGCCGACGGTGGTTTCACGCTGCCAGTTGCTGCGGTTGCGTCCGTTGCCGCGGGCGCAGGTGGCTGCCGCGCTGCGCCAACAGTGCAATCTTGCCGCCGAAGATGCCGAACTCCTGGCGGCGTGGAGCGGCGGACGGATCGGATGGGCGCTCCGCATGGTTGCAGACCCAAACCAGCTGGCAGTGCGCCAGGAACAGCTCAACGAACTCCTTGCCCTCACTGACCAGCCGCTGGCAGCCAGGCTGCGCTGGGCAGAAGAGCACGCAAAAGCATACCGTGCCGGTGAGCAGGCGGCGGTGTTCGAGATGCTCGACCTGTGGCAGAGCTGGTGGCGTGATGTGTTGTTGACGGCTGCCGGTTGTCCGCAGGCGGTCGTGCATATTAACCGACGTGATGATCTGGCAGCAGTGGCGACTCAGTATGCCCTTCCCGACCTGCATGCCTTTGTTGCGAGCATTAACCTGGCGGCGCAGCGTTTGCGCGATAATGTCAACCCACAACTCGCGCTCGAAGGCGTGCTGCTGTCGATGCCGGAACGTCGGGCAGCGCGATAGACACATAGACACTGGAGTTGCTCCCGCCATGGACCCCTTGTTTTACCAGGCTTTTCTCGCCTTCGATAGCGGCAGGTACGATGAAGCCGAGCGCTTATACGCACTGGCATTAATGAAATATCCAGTCTCCCAGTATGAGCAATACAAACAGGCAGCCCACGGACTAGCGTTCACCTGCTGCTTCCAGAGCAAATTCGATCAGGCGCGCGAGATCTATACGAATCTGTATCGTGTCGTGCAAGATGCGCGCGATCTCCGATGGCAGGCCATCGTTCTGCATCAACAGGGCGTCGTCGAGCGAATGGCGGGCAATTTCTGCGAAGCCCGGACCATGTTTCAGAAAGAATATGATTTTCGTGTATCGCACCTTCCGGACGACTTTGCTGGCTTTGCGGCGAATCTCTATGAACAGGGATATATTCTTCTGAAATTGGGAGATACAGCACAGGCTCTCACCATAATGCAACGTTCGCTGGATATGGCACAGCAGGCAAACGACACCATGTGTCTGGGATGCGCTTATCGTGGTCTGGGAGAAATCTATGCCGCTCTGGATGAGCATGATCGAGCCAGAACTTGCTTCTCATTGAGTGGACAGGCGTTCGAGCAGGCTGGTGATCAGGTTGCAGCGGAAGAAGTTCGGAGGTTTGCTATGGCGCTCGGATGTACGGGCGGAGACGCTGGCGGCGCTGCCCCCCTACCTGCCGCCGGAGTTGCTGGGCGAGGCGCTGGCGGCAGCACGGGACATCGCGGATGCAGAGGCGCGGGCGAAGGCGCTGGCGGCACTGGGTCCCCATCTGGCTGACTGTCTCGTGCTCGATGATCAATTCCCGCCGACCCTGCGTGTCCTGGCACAAAACGGGCGCCCGGCACTGCTCCGCGATCTTGTAGCGCTGATGCCGTGGCTGACGGCGCTGGCTGAGCGCCGTCAGCCTGCATTGTGGGCGGCGCTGTTCGCTGCTATCATCGAGACAGCGCAGTGCTGGCCATGATGGGGTATAGGGGAAGCCTGCATAACCGTCGGTCTGATCTGGACGTTGGCGGGCGAGACGCCCGCGCTCCCAGGGGATGCCTGATATGGTCTTTATAGAAATAATCCGCTATAGCCCGCGCAGGCGGGCTTCGCCCTGGATAGCCGAGGGCTTTAGCCCGACGGCAAGAGGCGCATACCGGATTTATAGCAGTTCCCACAGAGGTTGAACCAATTGGACAGGGTTGAACACTCCCAGAATCGCGCGACCAACACGGTGACCGAAATGAATTTCGGTCTACGCTCTGCCGGAAACGGGCGCCTCGCACGGCACGGCAGACCCGGACAGGGGTCAACGTATCTGAGAACCGCTATAATTCTCAATCTCTATCTGTTAGATCATCCGTCGATACAGCGCCTGCTGGCGAGCGATTGCGGCGCGATAGCGGCTGTAATTGTCGGGGTTGGGGACAAAACCAACAGCGCCTGTTGCAGTGTCACGCTCGTCCACGGACACTCCAAGCGTATCGAGCGCCAGGATTGCCGCGCCTCTGGCGCTGACTTCGGGTTCTGCGGCGATGATGAGCGGTCGCCCAAGTACGTCGGCAATGATCTGCATCCAGGCGGGCGACGCCAGCAGTGCGCCACCTCCGGCGATAAAAGCGGAAGGGGTGACGCCAGCCTGCTCGATCTGCTCCAGAATCAGTGCAAACCGGTATGCGACAGACTCCATGCCAGCGCGCAGGATTTCGAGCGCCGTTACTCCCAACGACAGACCGGCGATTGCAGCCCGGACATCGCCACCCCATCCGGGGCTGCGTTCGCCCGCCCAAAACGGCAGGATGGTCAACCCGTGACCATCGGGCGGAAGCGCGGACAGCGCCCGATCAAGCACATCCGGGTCTTCATCGATCCGCAGGGTATCCCGCAGCCAGGCAACGACATTGCCGCCCTCACTCGTCGCGCCGCCAAGCAGTGCACGGTGACGATCAATGCGATAGCACCAGAGACCGGCAGGCACCTGCGCGACGTTTGGAAGCGTGATACGCAATGCTCCGGTTGTGCCAACCGTCAAAGCGGCGCGGGTTGGTCCGCTGCAACCGCTGCCGATACTGGCGGCCGCGCCATCACCAATGGCGGGAAACCACGGCACGTCTGCCAGTTCCGCCCAGCGCGCCGTATGTTCAGGGAGCAGCCCCTGAATAGGAACATCCCGATCCACGAGTGACGCCAGTTGTCCGGGGCGAATGCCCAGTTCGCCGAGCAATCGCAGATCCCACGACAGGAGCATCCGGTCGAGCAGCCCGGTCCAGGAAGCGACGGAATAACTGATACGCCGTCGTCCGAAGAGGCGCAACTCCAGGTAGTCGCCAAATGTCGCCCAGAATGCAGCCTGGCGGAAGACCGCCGGGCGTGTGCGTCGCAGCCAGGCAAGTTGCGCGGGCCAGTAACTGGTGCGCAGGAGGCACCCGGTGCGCTGGTGGATCTCGCGTTCGTCGAGACGCGCTTGCAGTGCGGCTGCGTCCTGCGCGCAGCGTGTATCGGCATAGGTAAAGACCGGTGTCAGTGGAACGCCGTCACGGTCGAGCGCCACGAGGGTGGGCGCCAGGGTTGTCACGGCAACGCCAGCGATGGCATTCGGCGGAAGAAGATCGACCGACTGCGCAAGCGCACCATCGAGGCACCGCGCCACGGCATCGAACAGTTCCGCCGCATCGATCTCCGCAGCGCCATCGGACGACACGCGCAATGCCAGCGGTTCGCGTGCGCCAATGCCGCTTATTCGCCTTCCCCGCGCATCAAACACGAATGCGCGCACCGAAGAGGTGCCAATATCGAGCGAGAGAACGAACGGCAGCGCAGCGTCTTTCGATGTCATAAGCACAACGGTTGCGAGATAACTCACCCCAGCGTCAGGAACGCGAGAGCGATCACCAGTGCGGCAACTGCCAGACCGGCGATAACCTGACCCGGCGTATGGTTGCGAGTGCGCACCCGCGCCCAGGCGACAGCCGCGGCGCATACCCAGCACACGATTCCCAAAATGTTCGAGTACATGAGCGCCAGGGTGGCGAGTGCGCCGATTGCCGCCCCGTGCATACTGATCTTCCACGTCAGATTGATCAGACCGCAGATGACGCCGATGCCAAGCATGCCAACCGTCAGCGCCAGAAAGGGACGCGGCGCGCCGAACGTCAACAGCAGCCCGATTGTCAGCAGCACGGATACGATGCCGAAAAGGTACAATTCGTTGCGCTCGTGTCGCACCGACACATCGGCATCGCTGAACCCGCCCTGGCGCAAACGCACCAGGTAGTACAGCAATGATGGCACCGTCTGGACAGCGATAATACCGCCAGCCCATGCCAGACCAGACTCGTGCAGGATATGAAAACCGACCAGAACGTAGGCGGCAATCGTGACGAAGACCGGATTGAAGATCTGCGACAGCAATCTGGCAAGTGTGAGACTACGGCTCTCCATCTCGTCGGAGTCGAGCGCTTCGCCGGAGAGCTCCGGTTGTTGCCTCATGCGATGCTCCCGTTGATAACGTATGATAGTGTTCAATAATCTGTCGGGCAGACGCTTCCCAACAAAACCGTCGCGCCTGTTCCAGACCCGCCTGACGCAACCGATCCCGCAGTGCCACGTCTTTCAACAGGCGGATCATCCCCTCCGAAAGCGCCTCCACATCATCGGCGCGCGCCAGGAGAGCGGCATTGCCCACCACCTCCGGGAGACTCGAATTGTCAGATGTCACCACTGGCGTACCGCACGCCAGCGCTTCGAGCGGTGGTAAGCCGAACCCCTCGTACAGTGAGGGATACACGAATACCTGTGCAAGATTATACACTACCGGCAGGTCAGAATCCGCCACAAAATCGAGCATTTGGACACGATCGCGCAAATTCAACCGGTCAATCGCCGCAAATACGGGTTGATACATCCATCCACGGCGACCGGCGAGCACCAGGAAGAGTTCATCGTCGCGCTGATCGTTCAGCGCGCGCGATCAATGCGGGCAAAGGCTTCCAGCAACCGCACCAGGTTCTTCCGCGGTTCGATCGTTCCCACAAACAGAATAAAACGGCGTGGCAGGTTCAACCGACGCCGCACCGGTTCGCATACCTCCGGCGGCAACGGGCGGAAGCGCGCATCGACCCCTGGATAGACCACCGTCACACGGTCGAGGGCGATGTTCAACAGTCGATGCAGATCGCGCCTGGTCGACTCCGAATCGGCAATAATGATACTGGCTTGCTTCAAGGCGCGCGGCACGGCATCGCGCAGATAAGCCGCGACTCCGGGAACTGCGCACTCGGGATGCACCATGTACGAGAGATCGTGGATGGTGACGAGGGTGCGGGCGCGGGTTGGCGGCGGCACAAAATCAGGAGCGTGCAGAATATCGAGTGGACCGGTCAGCCACTCAATCGGCAGCGGAATGCGCAACCGATGCCAGACCTGCGTCAGGCGACGCGGCGGCAGCGGGATCGGGACGGCGCGCGTTCCGCGATGGGAAACGCAGAGCCGTTGCAGGTCTTCGAGGTACGGCGGCGGTGGCGATCCCGGAAAGCCCGCAGCGTAGAACAGGGTAAAACGGATACCGTCGCCCTGGGCGATAACCGCGCCGATCAGTTCGCGCGTGTAGCGACCAATGCCGGCCCCCTGCCAGACGCCAGCCGTAAAATCGATACCGACATGCATGAACTACTGGCTCGCTGTTACCGGCGCTTGCTGACCAGGTACAGGACAAACCCGATCACCACAATACTCCAGAAATTGATGACCCGGTCGAGGATCGTCACCGCCCCGCCCAGGCTCGTCCCGACTTTGAAGAACGTCAGCACGCCGGTGATCACCGTTTCGACCACGCCAAGACCGGCGGGCGTAAAGGGGACGGCGGTCAGCAGCGACGATGCCAGCGCGACGAAGATGATCGCCGACAACGGCAACGCCAGCCCCTCGTGGCTGAGCGCCTGAATCACGAAATAGAGTCGCATCCCTTCCAGCAGCCAGACACCGGAGGTCAGCACAATCAACCGCGGCAGAATGCCCGGACGGAATGAGCGCAGCGCGGCATGCTCAAAGTTGCCGTAGACCCCGATCAGGCGTTTGGGAATGAATCGCCGGATGACCGGACTCAACCAGCGCATGCCAGCCAGACCGCTGACGATCGCCACCACGAGCAGCGCGCCGAACCCGAAGACAATGCGCGTGCTTTCCGGCATCTGTGCGCCGAACGTGAACCACGCCGACAGCACCAGCAAGCCGAACAGACCCAGCATATCCAGCAGACGCTCGGCGAAAATGGTGCCGAATGTCGCAGAGAAGGACACCCGTCCATTCTGCTTGAGCAGATAGCCGCGGTAGGCGTCGCCAAGTTTGGCAGGCACCACGCAGTTGGCAAACCACGAGAGGTAGATATATTCCATCAGCGCCGGCAGTGACGCCCAACTCTTTCGTCCCTCACTCACCGGCACATGTGCATTTTCCAGTAACATGCGCCAGCGCAGCGCGCGAAGTGGAAACGTCAGATAAAAGATACCGAAGCCAGCCAGGAGCAACCATCCATTCGCGCCGCGTATGTACTGCCAGGTTTGTTGCACATCGATGTCAAAGCCACGCACCGCAAAGACAACAATGGCAATCGCAAGCGCAAATGAAATCAGCGTGCGCGGGCTGCACAACGCCTTCGCCAGAGAGAACCCCTGGCGCTCGACTTCCTGAATCTCCGGCGTTTCCGGCAACACAGCAGGATGCTCGGCGCCTGCATCGCCGATTCGTTCGTTGATCATCGGTGAACCATCCTCTCGCGGATCTCGTGAGATGCTCATATATTCCGGGCGCTCATACGCCATATTCACCCCGGTACCACTCCCAAAACCGCGCCAGCCCTTCCTCAAGCGACGTGCGTGGCTGAAAACCGAGCATCTGCGTCGCTTTGTCGATCCGTGCAAACGTCATCGGCGGATCTGCCGCCGGCAGCGGTTGCGCAACGATCCTGGCATGCAAGCCGGTGACTTCTTCCAGGGTGCGCACGAAATCGATCAACTGCACCGGACTCGAATGCCCCAGATTGAATATCTCGAATGCAGCGTCCATATCGAGCGCTGCAATGACCCCCGCCACAATGTCGGCAATGTAGGTCCAATCGCGATAGACCCCGATGCCGCCGTTGAAGAGGGTGATCGCTTTCCCGGCAACCATCGCATCGACAAACAGGTGCGGCGTCATATCAGGGCGCCCGCGCGGACCGTACACGGTAAAGAACCGCACGATGCGTATTGGAATGCCGTGGTGCCGGTGCGCTGTGTATGCCAGCACTTCCGCCGCCTTCTTGGTAGCGGCATAGTACGACAACGGGCGGTCGGTCGGCGACTCTTCCGACCATGGCGTCGGCGACAGACCGTAGACCGAGGATGTCGATGCCAGCACCAGACCATCGACCTGATAGCGCGCTGCCGTCTCCAGCACGGTCAGTGTCCCACGCACATTGACATCTTCATAGAGCGCAGGATTCCGCATCGAGGGGCGCGGACCCGCCATCGCCCCAATATGCGCCACCCGTTGCGGTCGGTAGTGCGCAAAGATACGATCCATCGCGTCTGCATCGCGGAAATCCGCTTCGACCAGCGTATAGCCGGGGTTCGTCAGCGCGTGGGCGATATTGCGCCGCTTTCGCGCCGGATCGTAATAGTCGTTAAAGTTGTCGATGCACACCACCTGATCGCCACGCGCCAGCAGTGCATCGCTCAGATGGCTGCCGATGAAGCCGGCGCCGCCTGTAACGAGGTATCGCATATCGATGGTTGAAAGCGTGCTGGACGTTGCGCAATCGCGCCCATGATCGCCCACATCACCGCCAGTTGAATGCCAAAATTGAGCACGTGCAGATTCTCGAACAGGTTATGCCCTGCGACTGCTGCGATGATACCACATCCACCCACCGCTGTGCTACGCAAAACAGGATCGGTTGCACGTCGAAGTGCGCAGACCATCTGCTGCACCACCACGCCGATGAGTGACAGATATGCCAGCAGACCGATCATCCCGGCTTCCGCCGCTATGTGCAGGTAGTAGTTGTGGGCATGCCCGCGCCCGGCATACCATGCACCAACTGCAAACGACGGATAGGCGACGGCGTAATTGCCCGGTCCCACACCCAGCAGCGGCGCAGCGCGCACCATTTCCCAACCCGCCTGAAGATGCGCCATGCGCTCAACGACGGCGAAGTTCGCCGGGGTAACGGCGACAGTTGCAGCGTCGAACCATGCCAGGCTCTGCCAGATGCTGACCAGACGCGCGGTCAATGCTTCGGGAAGAGCGCCTGTCGCCACTGCCGCCACGCCCGCCGTTATCAACCCCAAGACCGCCGGTACTGCGCGCCTTCCCAGGCTCAACGCCATCGCCAGCGCTCCGATTGCTGCCCCTATCCAGGCGCCGCGCGAAAACGATGCGATCAGCGCCGCCAGCACGACACCACTCGCCCCCCATAACGCCACCGTCGGCAACCAGACCCCGGCGGCAGTCAGACGCTGCAACGCGCGCATCCGCCAGGCGTGTGCAACACCGGCAACCGCCAGCGCAAGCGCCAGGGGCCACGCCATGTTCAGGTATCCCGCAAACGAGTTCGGTTGCCCGATTGTGCCATATGCACGCACATACGGCAGATCAGGCGCAATACGAAAGGTCGGCGGACCATCGCCTGTGACAAACTGAACCAGTCCAATACCGGCGCATACGGCAGGCGCCGTAACCAGGCAGACCAGCAGGTAGATGATGTGCCAGCGTCGCGTTATCGTACTTGCCGCCACCATCCAGACACTCGCCGCAACCACCCAGCGCAGCGTCTCGCGCAGCGCTTCTGTGCGCGAATACGGCGTCGCTCCGGCGGACAGCAGCAGAGCACAGAATAGTGCTCCCCATGCTGCCACCATCCCAAACGGCAACGCTCCCTGCTCAGCCTGCGCCAGTGTGTGAACCAGCCCAGCTTCCGATCATCAGCAGCACCGCTGCCTGGGTGACCGAAAGACCACCCGGCAGCGCCACCAGGTCCTGCACCGGCACCGACAGCACTGCCATGCCAACAGCCAGAACGGGATGCGCCAGCGCCAGAACGACGACCAGCCCCGTTCCTGCCACCAGCGCAAGGTCGTCGAGAGGAACGAGCGCCAGCGCTATCCCCAGCGCTGCGGCAACGAACCAGAGAACGGCGGTTCGCGGTGGAACGCGAACCTTCCTGAACAAAGTCAGTACGTCACCCGTCAAAGCATCACCCGGTGATCATCGATGTGACCATCGCACGCATCGTTTCAGGGTATTTCCCCACGTTTGCGCAACTCTTCCCGAAACCAGGGAATAGTGCGGCGCAATCCTTCTTCGAGGCCGATCTGCGGCTCCCAACCGAGAATCCTGCGCGCCTTGGAGATATCCGGTTGGCGCACCTGCGGATCATCCTGGGTGCGCAGATCTTTGTACACCACACCGGCTGTGTTGCCGGTGAGTGTATTGACCAGTTCGGCAAACGCCTTGATCGTGAACTCGCCGGGATTCCCGATATTGACCGGCTCGACCTCATCGGAGAAGAGCAGGCGATAGACCCCTTCAACCAGATCATCGACATACTGAAACGAGCGGGTTTGTGAACCATCGCCATAAATCGTCAGCGGTTCGCCGCGCAGCGCCTGCTGGATAAAATTCGGCACCACCCGCCCGTCGCGGAGTCGCATACGCGGACCATACGTGTTGAAGATACGCACAATGCGCGTCTCGACGCCGTGGTAGCGATGGTATGCCATCGTCATCGCTTCGGCGAACCGTTTGGCTTCGTCGTAGACGCCGCGCGGACCGATGGGATTGACATGCCCGTAGTAACTTTCGGGCTGCGGATGAATCTGCGGGTCGCCGTACACCTCCGATGTAGACGCCAGGAGGAAGCGCGCCTTTTTATCCTTCGCCAGACCCAACGCCTTGTGCGTTCCCAGCGCGCCGACCTTCAACGTCTGAATGGGCAATTCCAGATAATCGACCGGCGATGCCGGCGATGCAAAGTGCAAGATGGCGTCGAGCGGACCTTCGACGAAAATATAGTTCGTCACGTCATGCTTGATGAAACTGAAGCGCGGATGACCGGCGAGATGGGCGATATTGTCGGTGCTGCCAGTTATCAGGTTGTCCATTGCAACAACAGTGTGACCTTCAGCAAGGAACCGGTCACACAGATGTGATCCGAGAAAACCTGCACCGCCGGTGATCAGGATACGCATGGGCATACAACCTCTTCATTATTCATCTCTGGCATGGTACTGCCATCTGGTGAAACTTCCGTGATCTGGTCGGTGTTGACCGTGAACAAGCCGTTATATATGCGCCTGCAACGCCTGACCTTCAACCATCCCGCCGCTGATCTCAATATGCCCCGCGCCCGGAGATAACCACGGGGATCGTTTGCAGCAGAATACGCAGATCCATGCCGGGGGTCCAGTTTTCGGTGTAGAAAATATCGAGGCGCACCGTTTCGTCGAATGAAATATCGCTGCGCCCCAACACCTGCGACAGACCGGTCAATCCAGGCACGACCGTCAGGCGGCGATAGTGCCAGTCTTCGTACTGTGCAACTTCCTCCGGAGTTGCCGGACGTGGACCAACCCAACTCATATCGCCGCGCAGGATGTTCCACAGTTGCGGCAGTTCGTCCAGACTATAACGCCGCAAAAACCGTCCGACGCGGGTCATCCGCGGGTCGTTGCGGATTTTGAAGAGCGGACCATCGGCTTCGTTCAGGGCGGCCAGTTCAGCCTTCCGTTCCTCTGCATCGACCACCATTGTGCGGAACTTGTAACAGATGAAGGGGCGCCCATCACGCCCGATCCGGCGCTGCCGAAAGATTGCCGGTCCTGGCGAGTCGAGCCGCACAATGATCGCCAGCATCACGCCCAGCGGGAACACGATGGGCAACGCCAGCAATGTCAGCGCCAGGTCCATCGTCCGTTTGACGACCAGGTTCCAGCCGCGCAGCGAGACTTCCTTCAAGCCGATCAACGGAATGCCGCTCAGGTTGCCGATATCGATCCGGTCGAAACTCAACTGGTACAGATCGGGCACAACCCGGAACTCGACGCCCGCGTAGCGACATATGTCGACCAGTTCCGGCAGGCGATGATGTTCCCAGAACGGGAGCGCCAGGATCACCAGATCGATATCGCCGCCACGCAGACACACGTCAAGATCGCTGATCGGACCAAGGCGCCGAAAGTGAACCGTGCGACGGTTGAGCGGTGTCTCACGATCATCGAGAAAGCCCACGAGGGCATACCCCAGATCGGGTTGCGCCACCAGGCTTTCCATCACCTCACGCCCCAAACCGGTGTTGCCAACGACCAGCACCCGCTCGCGGTCGATGCCGCGCACCCAGCGCCAGCGGCGCAGACCGATCACCACCGCGCGCCCGCCTGCCAGTAGTGCGCTGATCGACACCAGCGCAAACGCAAAGATCAGGCGCGAGTAGAACTCCGATGGCTTATAGAGAAAGACAACCACAATCAGAATCGCAATGCCGGTCGTCGTCGATCCGATGATGATGCTGGCATGATCGAGCACTCCAGCGGTGCGCGGCATGCGGTACAGCCCACGCATGGCGAACTGAACGATCAGCAGCGCGGTCAGGAGGAAGGCGAAGGGAGCAAATGCGCTGAGCGGCACGAAGTTTTGCGCCTGAACTTCGCGCACCAGTTGATCGAACGGCGGGGGCCAGTCGATCATATAGCGCATCCAGTACGCAAGAGCAAACCCAAGCAGGATAAGGCAGGCATCGACTATGGCCATCAGCACGCCTGAAGGCGCGATCCGGCGACGACGGATCGGGAGCGGAGGGTGAGCGACGGATGGAGTTGTCGTCGCTTCTGTTGATTTGTTCACCGTCGGCTCCTTGTGAACGACGCGGTTCATCCGATCACAATTGGCGCTTCATGACACTCCGGGTCATCTGACGCCCGGCATCAGGTAGGTTATTTCGCCATCTTCCCACTCGAACGCTGCTTTTTCGATATACACTATATCACCGTTCTGAATGCCAGCTTCTTGCAACGCAGCGCTGATGCCACTGGCTTCGAGCACGCGCTGAATGCGCATAATCGCATCCGGTTGGGCAAAGTTGGTCATCGAAATCAGGCGCTCGATCTTGCGCCCCCGCACACGCCAGCCATCGGAGGTACGCTCAATCGTGTACTGGCGCTCATCGACGTCGGGCACGGGCCAGGTCAGGGTCTCATCGCGCGGTGCGCGGTGGGGCGCTGGCATTTCTTTCAGGCGCCCGGCGACACGCTGCAACAGAGCGTCCACACCTTCGCGCGTCGCGGCAGAAATGACGAACACATCGTGTTCGGGCAGCGGAAGAGCGTGGCGCAGACGGCTCAGGTTCGCCTGCGCTTCCGGCAGGTCGGCCTTGTTCAGGGCGACGATTTGCGGGCGCTGCGCCAGTTCGGGCTGATAGAGGCGCAGTTCTTCATTAATCGCGTGGAAGTCGCCGACCGGATCGCGCCCATCGACGCCGGCTGCATCGATAATGTGGATGAGCAGGCGCGTGCGCTCAATGTGGCGGAGAAAACTGAACCCTAACCCGACACCGCGATGCGCGCCTTCGATCAGTCCCGGAATGTCGGCAACCACGAATGAGTAATCACCAACCTCGACAACCCCCAGGTTTGGCTGCAACGTTGTGAACGGGTATGGCGCAATTTTGGGGCGCGCCGCGCTGATCACCGACAAGAGCGTCGATTTGCCCGCATTCGGAAACCCGACCAACCCGACATCGGCGAGGAGTTTGAGTTCCAGTTCAATCTCGCGGCGCTCACCCGGTTCGCCAAGTTCGGCGATGCGCGGAACCTGATAACTCGATGTGGCAAAGTGAACATTCCCCAGACCGCCGCGCCCGCCGCGTGCGGCGATCAACCGGAGACCAGGGGCATCGAGATCGACCGTGTACGTCTCGCCATCGATGATCGTGCGCGCTACCGTGCCGACCGGCACACGGATGAACATATCGCGCCCGTTGCGCCCGTGTTTGCGCGATCGTCCACCATTGCCGCCACGCTCCGCCACGAAGCGCGTGCGTTCACGGAACGGCAAAAGCGTATTGAGACCTGGATCGGCGACCAGATAGATGTGCCCGCCCCGCCCGCCGTCACCGCCGTCCGGTCCGCCGCGCGGCACATACTTTTCACGGCGAAAGGTCGCAGCGCCATCACCGCCATCGCCAGCCTGCACGAAGATTCGCGCATAATCGTAAAAATCGCCTGCCATAGATCGTACCAACACAACGACGCCAGCCACAGAGCGAAATCATCACACTGCGGCTGGCGCCGGCCTGTCTGCGCGCGGGCCGCATCTATCGCGCAGCGCCACCATCACAGCAAAGACGCTTTAGACGTTCGTTTCGACTTTTTTATCGGTCGACTCAGCCGGTTCGCTCTTGCTGGCGGGAACGTCATCGTCGCGAACCGCCTTGCGGAATGCCTTGATGCTGCCTCCCAATGCACTGGCGACGCCGGTGATGCGCGAGGCGCCGAACAGCAACAGGACAATGATCAAAATGATCAGCAGTTCGCCTATTCCAAGCTGTGGCATGACAAGTCTCCTTCGTCCACGTGTCGCGCGTATGCGCGATAGATGCCATATTCTGCCGCAAAAAATCTGTGCTTTCAGCATTATACTACACCGGCAGGGAGTGTCAAACCCGGCAGCAGCGCTCACCTCTGGCGAACCGTCGCCGACAGGCGTATAATGCAGCATGCACATTGTGGCATTGAAGCAGCAGACGATATGACGCCCACCATTGTCGCCAGACTGGCAAGCCCTGAGTTTCTCGCCGATCCGTACCCTGTGTACCGGCAGTTGATCGAGCAGACGCCGGTGTTCTGGTTGCCGCACGCGAATGCGCCAGGAGGGATGTGGTGCATTGCGCGGTACGACGACATCGCTTTTGTGCTCAGAGAAGCGCCGATATTCAAAGACACCAGCCGCATTGCGCCGCCGGACACATTGACGCCGCTGGACCGGGCGATGCTTCAGCGCGATCCGCCCGATCACACACGCCTGCGGCGGCTGGCAAGCCATGCGTTCACGCCACGTCGGGTGCATGATCTGATGCCGCGCATCGAGCAGATCAGTCTGGACCTGATCGAACGCATCCGCGCACGCGGCGAGGCGGATTTCATCGCCGATTACGCCCGCCCGCTGCCGATCATCGTCATCGCCGAACTGCTCGGCGTGCCGTTCGAGGATCACGAACAGTTCAGCACATGGTCGGATCAGATTATGGCGGGGAGCGACTCGGTGCTGGGCGGTGAAGAAGCAGCCCGTCAATCACACCAGGCGATGGCGTCGCTGGTCGATTATTTTACGACGCTGATCCGGCAGCGCCGGCACTCCCCACGCGACGATCTGATCAGTGCGCTGATCGCTGCGCACGACGCTGGTGATAGCCTGAGCGAAGATGAACTGCTGGGAATGTGCGTCCTGCTCCTGATCGCCGGGCACGAAACAACCGTCAACCTGATCGGCAACGGTCTGCTTACCCTGCTGCGCCACCCCGATCAACTGAACCTGCTCCGCCGACAACCAGAGTATCTGACATCAGCAATTGAGGAGATGCTGCGCTACGAAAGCCCGGTGCAGCGCTCGACGCCCCGTTTTGCAGCGGAACCCTTTGTCATCGGCGGAGAACGGATCGAAGCCGGGCAGCAGATCAGTCTGATGTTCGGCGCTGCTAACCGCGATCCGGCGCATTTTTCCGATCCGGATCGTTTCGATATCACCCGCCAGCCGAATCCGCACCTGGGGTTCGGGATGGGGATCCACTACTGTCTGGGCGCTCCGCTGGCGCGCATCGAAGCGCGCGTCGCGTTTACGCACATCCTTGAGCGCCTGCCAGCGATCCGTCTGGCAACCGACACGCCTGCATGGAAACCGGTTACCTGGCTGCGCGGGTTGAAAAGCCTGCCGGTGCTCGTCTGAGTCACCCCTCGGAGCCTTTGCTGCGCCCCCACAGAAAGTGCGCCATCCGCCGCGACAGCACGATCCGGCGGTCGGCGCGCTGCACCACCAGTCCATCGCAGGCGTCGGGACGACGCACGAGCGGGATGCCGGGGCGCAGTCCGCGCGTCCAGAGAAACTGAAGCGCGCAACTGTCTTCGCCTGCCTCTTCGTCGATACGCGTCACCACGAACCAGGCGTTGATCGGCGCTGTGACGAGCACACATTCGTCAGGCGATACGTCGCTGCGTCCCGGAACCGGATTACCGTAAGGGCAGGTGGTCGCATCGGCGGTCAGCGCCTCGATCCGCGCTTCCATCACCGCTGAAAGGAGAGGTTCGAGGTGTTTCGCCTCGCGGTACACCTCGTGCCACGGAACCTTGAGCGTATCGAAGAGAAAGCGTTCGAGAAGACGACGGCGACGAAGGATGCGCATACCGGCCACGTGTCCCTCATCGGTCAAACCGATCATACCGGCGTCATCGCAGGTGATCAGACGCTTCTGTTCCAGGCGACGCAGGGCGAGAACGAGCGACGGTGGAGCGAACTGCTTCCGCATCCGGTCGATCACATGCGTGATCATCACCGGCTCGCGCCGTTCACTCAACCCGGCGATCACCTCCAGACAGGCGCGTTCGATCCCTCCCACCTCATCGCCGTCAGTCCAATCGGCGCCTGTCAGATACACGATGCGCGATGTCATGCACTACCCTTCAAGCATCCGTTCGATCCGCGCGCGCATTGCGGCATCGGCATGCCCGCCTTCGCGCGTGCCGATGCACAGGCAATACACACCGCTCCCCGCGTCGCAGTGCACCTCGATCCAATATGTCCCGGCGGAAGGCAGCGGCGGCACATAACTCTGGATCAAACGATAGGTGCGCCCGGCAATCGTCAGCGGCGTGAAATGCGTTGTTGGAAACAGCCGACCTGATGGCAGACCCGGACCAGCAAGCGCAAAACGCGCCATGAAACCGGACTGACAGTCGCGCGATGGAATGAGCAGCATGACGCGCACGCTGATCGCATCGGGAACGGTGAACGTGTAATAGGCGACCGGCGCTGCTGCGCTGAGTCGACCGTAGATCGCCTGGGCAAGCGTAGGATCGTCAATGACGAATGGCGTCGCAGGATCGTGCGAACCATCCTCATTGGCGATGCCGAGGTGCAACCGCGCCAGCGCCATCCATCCGGCAATCAGCGTTAGAATACGCAGCATCATGCTTTTATGAGACCAGACGCCATACATCGTAGAGAAAAGAGCCGACAATGATCGCCAGGATGGCCGCTGAAAGCGGCAACATATCAAAGCGGTGCGGGTGGCGTGTCTGCCACAGATAGCGCAACCCCGAAATCAGCAACCATAACGCCACCAGGTCTAGCGCCATCGCAATGATCAGCGAGAAACCGCTGGCAAGACCGATAAGCGGCAGCACGACGGGCAGAATGAGATACTGCAAGGTGCACCGCACCCCGGAAATGACGAGCGCCAGACCGATCGTGCGCCCTTCCTTCGCTTCTTCCGGCATTACCTCTTCATCGGCTGGGGGCGGCGGCGTTACGAACAACACCCGCGCCATCACACGATCGACAGCATCAGCCAATGCCATTGCGTTTTCCTCCTCCAGGCCCCGGCACAGGCAAACAGGTGGACAACAACATCACAGTGTGCGTGGATTGATTATAGCATGTCACCGGTCGCAGGACGCTTCAGGCGCGATGGCTGCGGGAACGCACGCGATCATGCACGTATGCCGCTCCACTGATGATGACCAGCAGCGCACCCAACGGCAGTTCTCCGATCAGACCGGGTGATGGCAGCAGCGCCGTCGCCCCGCGCGCAGCAAGGTCGATCCCGACGACCAGCAGCGCGCCCCACAATCCTGCCAGAACGATGCGCCGGACGGGTGATCCGTCGGAAGCCTGCGCCCGACGCGCCGCCGTGCTCCCGATCCACCCGAGCGCACCGGCAGCGACGGTTGCCGCCGCAGTCGCCACCGTTGCACCCACGTACCGGCGCCAGCGGTGCGTCGAGGAACGATACTCCGCCGCGACCACCAGCAACACGCCGGTCAGCAGAACGGGCCAGGCAGTGTTCCAGGCCTGCCAGTCGCGCTGCTCCAGGCTGCCAAGACACCAGCGCACCCAGGTGGCAACCCGCACCTCGCCGATCAGCAACCCAAATGCGCATACCGGTGCGACAAGCGCCACGACGAAGCCAATGACCCGGCGCTGCCGCCAGCGGTGCGTCGCAGCGTACAATGTGACACCTGCCCCACACCCGACCAGCGCTCCCATCACACTCCACCACGGACTCCCGGTAGAGACGGTCAGCGCTATGACAGCGCCGAGCGCACCCAGCGGCATCATTCCGCTCCATCCCGGATCCGGCGCTGCTCCCCGATCATGCGGTGCGAGCAGCAGCGCCGCCATTGCCGTGAGTGCGCCTGCACAGCACGCCAGCAGCACCCTGGGCAGGCGAATGTTGAACACAATCGCCGCAGCGACCGGATCGGCGTCGGGCATCGTGAGCGCGGTAAAGAAGCGGGCTGGCGTCAGCGCGACCGAACCGAGCGCAAGACTCATCGTCATCATAATGAGCAGCGCCCCCAGACTCACGATCAGATGCCACGAGAGCGCGCTGCTCGACCATCGAAGCAAACGGGTCATTCCTCACCTGTGCGCTGCACTGACACATCGTCCTGCCTGATTTCTACTCATGTGCCCGAAACGGCTTGCCCCGCGGTTCGGGAGTCAGATCGGGACGACTGGTGTCGAGAATAATTTCGTGTAACTCAAGTTTACTGGGAGCGCTGAACGTCTCCGGCGGAAGACTGCTCGAACGGGCATGCCCCAGGCGGAACTCGTCGGAACGCACCCAGTTCTCGAAATGCGCCCGACTCTCCCAGACGGTCAAAACGATGTATGGGTCGCCGGGATTGACCGGGCGCAGCAACTGGTTGCTGACGAAACCAGGCATTCTATCGACCAGACCGGCGCGGTTGCGGAAGTTCTCCTCGAACAGATCAGCGTATTCGGGGTTGACGAAGATACGATTGGCAGTTGTGATCATACGAACTTCTCCTGATAGCCGATATTCCGCCGCCGCCCAACCACTTTTGGGGCGCGACGCGACCTGTCCAAAAGCCTGAGGGTGTCAATGCAACCATACCACAGCGCAGCATACCATGCCATCCAGGTCCACTGGTCGGCAGTGACGGACGGAGGTTCGGTTGCAACGTCTGGTGCTGCATCGGCTGTTCCCGATGCAGGTTTGTTCCCCGGTGAGCCTCCATTCAGATCGCGCTTCAACGAACGCAACCGCGAACTGACCTGCATCAGATAGACGGCGATAGTCACCCACACCAGCAGCACGGTTGCCATCGAAATGTAGATTGCGGATGTACTCTCACTCATGCCAGCGCCACCTTTCGCTGCGCTATCTGCACTTCGAGACTCAACACCTGCGAACGAACCAGGAACATCCAGACAAAGAGCATCGTGAAGCCGATATTGGCAGCCAGGAATACCCAGAGCGTGCGCTGGTTCTCCAGAAGACCGCTGCCGGGCGCTTCCATGTTGATGCGCGCCTCCCCGCGCTCCAGATCAACCGCTTCGAGCGCCAGCGTGAAGCGTTGACCGGGGAAGGTCGGTCGGTCGGTGTAACTGCGCGTGGTCAGATCATAACCGGGCAGCAGAACCGCTTCGCTCTCCAGACCAGGCGTGCTGACTTTGACCTGCGCAACAACAATATCGCCCTGCTGTTCCAAACCCAGCAACTGCACCTTCTGATCACCGAGCAACCCGACATGCCCGATCTTCAACGTAATCCCCTCACAATCGCTCCCCTTGATGAAGGCGCAGTTGGGGTGCAGTGTGCTTTCCGCCATACGCGGCGCGACGAACATCAGAAACGGCATAGTGACGAACGCAAACAGACTGTAGACCGCCGCCATCCGGCGCCGTCGCTCAGGGTCGTCGATGGCGCTGCGCAACGCGAAGAGCGCCGCATAGATCAGCAACAGCACCAGGATCGTCACCTGTCGCGGATCCCAGTTCCAGAATACTCCCCAGGCGACCTGCGAGAAGACCATGCCGGTCAGCGTTGCCAGCAGGGTGAAGATCAACCCGCCTTCAGCGGCAGCGGTCGCCTTCGCATCATCGGTCAGTCGTCGGCGACGGAGATAGAGCGCACTGTAGACTGCCGATATGGTGAAGGCAATAACCGCAACCCAGGCAGTAGGAACATGAACGATCACGATACGCCCCGCGTCGCCAAGTCCCTGGTAGGGCGGGATGATGACAAACGTCGCAATCGTGACACCTGCCAGCCATACCCCAACGAGCAGTCTGCTGATCGAGCCGAGTCGCTGAGCCATAAGCCTCGTTCCTTTCCGTGATGACTAATTCAAGTTGCCTTCCAGTGGCAAAGTTATTGGTGTCAGAGAAAGCTTCTGACTTGCTTCACGACACAGTTGCACAAATATGAGCAGTTCCTGGGGCATAAAACGGAGAACCACACTATCGAACGCCAGGAGCAGCGCGCCGTACTGCGGGTCGATCCAGATGCTGCGTTCGGCGCCGGCATGCGCCACACAACCGGCAGTCGCCGAACTATGCTGCGTGGCAGCCTCAACGAGACCGTGCAGCAAACCAAAGGCATCCTGATGCAGCGCCATCGCAAACGGTCCAAAGTCGAGCTGCAACCGTCCATCGCTCAGGAGCAGAATGTACCAGTTCCGCCCATTTTGAGCCAGAACACGATAGGGCGCCATACGAAAATTCATCGGACGCTCCCGGATATCATCCCCATCCATACTGTCGCCTCGCACGCAGGATCAGTGCCAGAAAAAATGGTCCACCGGCACATGCGGTTATCAATCCCACCGGAACCTCGGCTGGCGCCGCCATAGTGCGTGCAACGAGATCCGCCAGCACCAGCAGGCTGGCGCCGCCAAGCGCACAGGCGGGCAAAAGCAGTCGATGGTCAGGACCGGCGATCAGGCGCACAATGTGCGGTACGATCAGACCGATGAAGCCAATAGGACCGACAAGCGCCACGGCAGTCCCGGTCGCAAGCGCGGATAGCAGAATGGCAGCCCGCTTGACCTGCTCGACCTCGATACCCAGATGGCGCGCTTCCGTTTCGCCAAGCGCAAACAGGTTGAGCGCCCGCCCCAATCGCGGCGCCAGCGCCAGGGAAACGGCGATCCAGGGCGCAGCGACGAGCACCGTTTCCCAGAGCGCGCCGCCCAACCCGCCCATCGTCCAGAAGACAATTGATCGCAGTTGCGCATCGTCTGCCAGGTACGTCAGCAATCCGGTTGCAGCGCCAGCCATCGCATTGAGCGCCAGACCAACCAGCAGGAGGGTTGCCACGTCGGTACGCCCGTGACGCTGCGCCAGCCGGTAGACAAAGAATGTCGTTGCGGTTCCGGTAAGGAAAGCCGCCAGCGGCAGCGTCATCAACCCGAGCGACGAGATACCGAGCACAATGACCGCCACGGCGCCAAGCGCAGCGCCGCTGCTCACCCCGATCAAACCCGGATCAGCCAGCGGATTGCGAAACACACCCTGAAGCAACGCACCGCTGACAGCCAGCGCAGCGCCTGCCAGAACACCCAGCGCCACACGCGGCAGGCGGATCGTCCAGAAAATCGCTTCCTGCTGCACGCTGATAGGTACATCGATCACGATGCCGGTTTTGCGCAACAGGATAGCCAGCATAGCGTCAGGCGGAACAACAACCGGTCCGATGCCCGCGCCGAGCGCCACTGCTACCGCCAGCGCCAGGGTCAACACAGGGAGCAACCCTGTCCGCCGCCATCCAGCAATCCGTTGCAACGTGATCGTCGCTGCGGCGCTCATGGACGACTCCCCTGAGAAACATCGTAGAAGGCAACGGTCAGATCGGTGAGCGCCTGACCGGTGCGGGGACCCATGCCGAGCAGATAGAGATCGTCGAGAGCGATAACCCGGCGCTGCCTGCCAGCAGGCGTGTCGGCAAGACCCGGTATCTTCAATAGACCATCGACGCCGCCGACCGACTCCAGCCCTTTGTCAAGGACCAGCAGCACGTCTGGTTGCGCAGCGATCACGACTTCGGGACTTAACGGCTTGAACTCCACGATACCCGCTTCAGCCGCAGCATTGATACCGCCGGCAGCAGCGATCATCACGTCAACGGCAGTGTTGCGTCCGGCGACCTGCTGGACATCTGTGCCACGCAGGTAGAGAAACAGGACGTGGGGCGGATTGGCAATCCGCCGCGCCAGATCGCGCGCAGCGGCAATTTCGGCTTCAACCCGCGCTGCCAGGCGTTCGCCACGCTGCGGGATGCCCAGCGCCTGCGCGACGAAACGAATCTTCTGTTGCGGCGCATCGAGCGACGGCGGATCGGCAGTGATTGCCAGCGGCACGCCAGCAGCGCGGATCTGCGCCAGCGTCTCAGGCGGTCCGGCTGCTTCATCACCAATAACCAGCGTTGGATTGAGCGACAGAATGCCCTCGGCGCTCAGGCGGCGCTGGTAGCCGATGTTCGGCAGCGTCTTCGTGCGCTCAGGGGGATAGGTCGCGCTGCTATCGACGCCAACCACATACTCCCCCATGCCAAGCGCAAAAATGATTTCGGTTATATCACCATTCAGGCTGACAATGCGTTCGATTGACGTGATCGTGACCTGTTCTCCCTGATAATCGACAACTGTGGCTGGGAGTTGCGGTTCCGCCTCGACCGGCGCCATCTCTCCGCCGCTCACCAGGCTTGCTGGCGCAGCTAGAGGCGACGTTGGCGCGGGGAGCGCAGTTTCGGAAGGCGACACGCCGCTGGAGGACGACGTCATCCCACAGGCAGCGAGCAGTACTGCGACTGCCAGGCTGAACAGGAGAAGAGTCTGACGCAGACGACCAGTAGCCGCGACTGAACGGTGATCAGGCTTCCAGGACTTCATAGACGCCTCCTTGTCCTGACGAAGGAACATCGGGAAGGGTGAGCAACAGCGGGGCGCCTGTGTGCGGGTGCGGGTGAACGACGATCGGAATACCGTACACAGCGCTCAACAATTCCGGGCGCAGCACATCCCATGGCGCGCCAATCGCAACCAATCGCCCCTGATGCAGAATACCGATCCGGTCGGCATACCCGGCTGCTAGGTTGAGGTCGTGCAGGACGATCACGGCGGCACCGCCGCTAGCAGCTACCGCGCGCGCCAGGCGCAGCGCCGCATGCTGATGACGCAGATCGAGCGCAGCGGTCGGTTCATCGAGCAACACCAGCGGCGCCTGCTGCGCCAGCACGCGCGCCAGGCTGGCACGGGTCTGTTCACCACCAGAGAGGGTTGGAAACAGCCGTTCCGCAAACGGCGCCATCCCGGTACATTGCAGGGCGTTCTGAACAATAGCGACATCCTCTGGCCCCTCTGATCGTCCGCGAAGATGCGGTGTACGCCCCATGAGCACAACCTCGAAGGTGGTAAAGGGCAACGCCACATGAATTCGCTGACGGAGAACTGATCGCCGTAGCGCCTGATCACCGGCGCGCATCCGTTCCAGCGGGATGCCTCCGAGCAGCACACGACCGGCGGTCGGAGGGAGATCACCAGCAAGCAGACTGATCAATGTACTCTTCCCGGCGCCGTTCGGACCGACGATTGCCACAACTTCGCCACCATTGACCGTCAGTGACACGGCATCGAGCAGGCAGCGATCACCGGCGTAATAACTGAGCGCACACGCTTCGATCAGAGGAGCGGACACCAAACCCCCAAATCCAGGCGCGCAATCACGGCGCACACGCACAACGGTTGATATGCCAGAACAGAGCACGAGTAGGACGCTAACCTCGTTGGTTAGTATAGTCTAATAAATACTATTTGTCAACCATAAACAAAGAAAACAGCGCAAAGTTGGGAAAGGTCGTGGGGGAGGGATGCGTGGTTTGCGGCACTCCTGTGCGCCTTTGCCCTTCATCCCCCCGGGAGTTTGGGCGCTCTGATGACCGAAACGGGAGATGGCACGCAGGGGCTTGCCAAAAAATCTACCCCTGTGAGAGGGTCGGCCCTGGGTGCGTGCGCCTCTGGCGCGCATGCCAGTGAGGCCCTGGGTGCGCGCGCCTCTGGCGCGCATGCCAGCGAGGATGCGCCTCCAGTGTGCAGGCGGGCGAGACGCCCGCGCGCCGTCCAGGTTCACGCGGACGGGACGCCCGCGCTCCGTCTGGATTGAATATCACTCCTCGAACTCACAATTCCTGAACTTGAGAGTCCGACCATTCTCGATGACGATGCGCACAATGTTGTCAGGAAAGCCGTCTGGCAACCTGGCTTCGATTTCGAGCGTCACCGTTACCTGTGCACCGGGCTGACCAATCAGGTGCGCGATCACTTCCTCGGCGATGCGACCGGCATCGCGGCCAACCCGGTTGGGATCCAGGTGTACAGTGCCGTAGAACCGGCGCGGCGTGGCATGAGGAGTGAGCGGAGAGGAGTGAGAGTGGCGAGAGGAGTGAGGAGTGAGCGGAGAGGAGTGAGGAGTGAGCGGAGAGGAGTGAGGAGCGCCCGGGTTCGTCGCTCCCTTCTCGCTGCTCACTGCTGGGCGCGCTTCTCTCGTATCGGCTTCCTGTTGCCTGCGGGCGACATCGGGTTTGACCAACACGCCGCCGCCATCTCCGGTGAGCGTGATTCGCTCGCCAGCCCGCAGCCCCGCATACTGCCCTGTCTGTTCGTCGTAGCGTTCGGCATATGCGAAGGTTTCCGCGTGCCAGGTGAGCAGGGCAATCCCGTCGCAGATCGCCCGGATCAGCACGTCTGGATCTGCCAGACGCGGCAGGTACAGGTAGGTGGCAAAGTCTTCCACAAGCTGCCGCACAGCCACGTGGTCCCCCCGCCAGAGCGGTATCTTGTCCAGGTAGCCGCGCAGGATCGTCGCCCCCAGACGGTTCAGCGCCATTTCCTCATACTGGAGTCGCTTGAAGGCGCGCACGGCCAGAGCATCGGTTCCGGTCAGGCGGAGCGCCTGCCATGTTATAGGGGATTGCGGCTTCTCTTGCGCTGGAACCAGCAGCCAGCAGTAGGTTTCCGGCAACCGGGCATCCACAGTCTGGTTGGCGCTCCGGTGTTGGGTTTCGGCCTGCCTGACCTGAAATGGTGAGAGGTTGAGCGTCTCGCGTTCGCTCAGGATCGAGTCCCAGGCCAGAAACGTGCGCAGCGCCTCGTCGAGGTCCTGGAGCCGCACCCGGTCGGCCGCCAGAAAGACCAGCGTGTTGCGATAGTGACGCGGAACATTGCCGCGCGATTCGAGGATGGCGCGCGCCGCCTTCTCGGCGGCATTGTCCGCCTCTTTGCTGTATGGATGTTCATGCGGCAGCACGACCAGGCGGGTTTCGAGGTCGTCTGGAACATCGGCGCCCGAACGCGGCAGGGGATGCACCCGTGAAAAGCCGCCTGGATTCCGCAGGTTCGTGCGCAGGCGCTTTTCCAGCTCCATCGCCACCCTGTCTGGATTGCGGCGGAGTTGTTCGGCGCGATCTTCGGCCAGTTTGGTGACCGTGGGTTGGGTGTCGTACCAGAAGTGGCTGCCGTCCTGGTACAGATAGGTCGCGGTTGCAGCCAGTCGGCGCAGGGCGTCGCCAAACACGGACGGCGACTCGCCCGGCATGACGCAGCCGAGTTTGATGCGGCGATCTTCTAATCCCCGCCGTGCCGCCGCCGCCTTCGGCGCCGAGCCGAGATAGACGGTGCGCGCCACGCGCCGCGTTGCCGATAGCTTGCCGACATTCGGCGTCTCGCCGTCGATCTTGAGCGGCAGTGAGTTGGGCCCGTCTACATCCTTCTGAATAATCGGCGCCCAGTTGTCGGAAAGGTAGCGGGTCAGCTCAAACTGCACCCGTGAATCGTCAATGGGAATGGTCGAAGGGAGGATCAGCGGACTGCGGTCACCCTTTTCCCACAGGCAGTGGATCACCGCCGCCATCAACCGCAACACGCCACGGGTGCGCTGGAACGTGACCAGCGTTGACCAGTCTTCGTAGAGGCGGTCGAAGACCTCCGGGTGGATCGGATAGGCCGCCTGGATGCGTTTTTCGTAGTCGGCGGTACGACACTCCGGCGGAAACTCGGCGGCATGGGTCTGGTACAATTCGGCAAACGCCCGCGCCGTCACATCACGGTGCTTGAAGGACTCCGGACCGGTGATCGGCTGGAACAGCCGACGCCGCACGATCTCGAACCCCTCTTCAGCGGTCGCGGGACGCCACGACGACTCGACGCGACCGACGACGTTGCGCAGCCGGTCCAGCGCCTCACGGCCACGGAGGCCGCCAACTTCCACATCATCCGCCTGAGCGTGGGGCGAGGTCGCCGTATCGGAGGCTGGCAACGAGATGACCAGCAGACAGCGATCCGCCAGTTTCGCCGACTCGGTGAGCGCCTGGGCAAAGGAGAACTGGGTCTCGAAACTGCCGCCCGGCAGGTCGCTCTGGTCGTGGAGCTGGCGGGCATAGGCGACCCATTCGTCGATCAGGATGAGGCAGGGACCATAGGTGTTGAACAGCTCGCGCAGTCGGTCGCCGGGGCTGGTGGCGTGTTCGTCGTCGCTTGCAATGCGGGCATAGGCGGCGGCGCCGCCAAGCTGGTATGCCAGTTCGCCCCACAGGGTGCGCACCACTGTGCCGTCGGGCTTGACCATCGGGTTGCCGGGCGAGAGTTTGTTGCCGACCAGCACCACTCGCCGCACCATCGGCAACTCGTCACGCTCGCTTCGGCCAGCACCGTATCCACGCCGGGCAATGCAGCAGGGCTATGACCGGAAAACAAATGGTACAGCGCGAGCATCGAGTGGGTCTTGCCGCCGCCGAAGTTGGTCTGCAATTGCACCACCGGATCGCCGCCCTTGCCGGAGAGTCGCTCGACCGCACCCACCAGCAATCGCTTCAGGCTCTCGGTAAGATAGGTGCGGCGGAAGAACTCGACCGGATCGCGGTACTCGTCACTCCCTTCACCGAGATGCACCTGCCACAGATCGGCGGCGAACTCGGCCTGCTGGTAGCGCCCGCTGGCCACATCGGGATGCGGAGTCACGACCTCGCGCCAGGGCTTGAGCATCCCACTGGCCGCCGCCTCGATCAATGAGCCGCCCGCCTTGCGCCTCTCGCCGCGCACCTGCTCGTCGAAGCGCACCCGCAGCAGCTCGATCTTCATCCGCTCGATCTCATCAGCCTGCGCCGGGGCGGACACGGCATTGAGCAGCCGGGCCGCCGAATCGAGCACCCGGTAGGTGTCGTCGGTCGAGAATGACTCCTGGTGCGCCCATTTGTTGCGCCACTCGCGCAACTCACTGACCAGGCTCCGCTCGGTAAAGCCCAGGGTCTTGCGGAACACGTCGTTCCACTGCTCCCACATGATTTTGAGCAGCGCAGCACTATCGAGATGCGGCGTATCATCGTCGCGCCACGTCAGCTCATTGCGCCAGGCGCCGGTGACGTTCGTCACCCAATATTTGCCATACTGATTCTGCAACTCGCGCTCGATGAAGGGTTGCAACCCCTGGCGCAGCAGGTCGAGCGCTTTGCCGATCCGTTCCTGGTTGGTGATGGCCATGCGTTCCTCCTTGTGAGAAGCGAGTGGAGAGGAGTGAGAGATGAGCAGTGAGCAACGAGTGATGAGCAGTGATACCAAATCGTGATCGATCGGAGGCTTTCCTGCTGAGGCGCCACACGGTCGTTCCGAGATATTCCCAGTGCGCTGGAACGGTGCGCATCCCCGCCCTGCACAACCTGGGTGCGCGGGCGTCTCGCCCGCGTACAGCGATGTGACCAATCACGGGAGCGCAGGCAGCGTGCCCCTGGCTGTCCTGCGAGAGCGGGACGCCCACGCTCCGGAGCATCAATGTCGGCTTGCGTTTGTCGTTCATACTCAGGTCCTGCCAGAGCAGAACACCCACGCTCCGGGGTATCCCACAAGAGCGGGACGCCCACGCTCTGGGGCATCAATGTCGGCTTGCGTTTATCGTTCATACTTACGCACAAGGTCCTGCAAGAGCGGGACACCCGTGCTCCAGGGTGCAAAGAATAGAGCACGT
>AFSR01001328.1_pt1 | contig 40584 bp, 27 predicted proteins | sample 296848 | NCBI WGS metagenome assembly AFSR01 (sample SAMN02954305, study PRJNA68063) | hot springs metagenome | biome: terrestrial; feature: Mushroom and Octopus hot springs; material: microbial mat core samples; isolation source: Yellowstone National Park Mushroom and Octopus hot springs ...
TATACATAGGCTCCTTAGTAATCTCTATGTCATCTAAAAACACTTTTCCGCCATCTGGCTTGATGAAGCCTACAAACATGTAAAACGTAGTCGTTTTACCTGCACCATTTGGTCCCAATAGCCCCACAATCTCGCCCTGATTGACTTCCAGCGATGAATCCTTCACCACTGCGCGACCTTTATAGACTTTCCTTAGATGCAATGAGCTTAGCTTTGACATGCGTTTTGAAGAGTTTTTAAGTGTTGGCGCCTTCTGGACTCAACTTTGCCTTGAAAACCTTTTGCATGCTCTTTGTTCTCTGTGAGTTTCTTCTTTACGCTGACTTGTTTTATTCAGTTACTTGCTTTTTTGAAATGAAATGCTTAGAATGTTTTTTTATACTTGTCATCTATTCTCTTTTGCTTTAAATCACAGCACAGAAGCAAGAGCGCATGTAGATTTGTTTTACTTTGAAGGTCGTATGCCGAAGTTAATACCGTATAATGGATATTTTCCCATAGTGGATGAAAGCGTCTTTCTTTGCGAAGGTGTCGTAATTGTAGGCAATGTCGTCATTGGTCGCGACAGCAGTGTCTGGTTTAATTCCGTGGTGCGCGGCGATGTGTGCGCAATTCGGATTGGAGAACGCACAAATATTCAGGACAATTCCACGCTACACGTTACTCACGACACCGGCCCGCTCTACATTGGGAACGATGTGACGATTGGGCATCATGCAGTCTTGCATGCCTGCACTGTTCACGATTTTGCTTTAATTGGCATGGGCGCTGTGTTGCTGGATGGTTGCATTGTAGAATCCTATAGCATGGTTGCCGCTGGCGCCGTAGTTCGACCAAACTTTGTTGTCCCTTCTGGAATGTTGGTTGCAGGTGTACCCGCCAGAGTGGTTCGCCCGCTTACTGACGAAGAGCGACAACAACTCTTGGAATCGCCCAAGAATTATTTACGCTATGTTCAAACTTATCGACAAAGCAATGTATCGTTTCCTATTAGCAACTTAACTTAGCAACTCAACTTGAAGGTTTTCAGTTATCTCATGAAAGGACTACTTCCATGAACCAAGTTGTTAAGGCGCCACGACGAGTTTCTAGTAACTTTTTCTCCTTTGGAAACGGCGTGTATCGAATAGGGGGCTCTGAGCTCTCACTCTGCGCATATATGGTGGAGACTTCATCAGGACTTATTCAAGTCAACGCTGTCCCTGAGCTCTTTAAGACCTACTTTCCTCACCTGAAAACCCTTCCAGTTGCCTCTGTTGTCACTGCTCCAGTTGTTACTCAACTGGGTGATACGCAAACTGGCTATGAATTCGAGTTATGGACGGCACGCTTTCTTGATTTTGCTAAGCCCCATCGGCTGAAATTTGTTGGCAATGAGGCACATCTAAAGACGCTCTATCATCGTCTTGAACTGACTATGAATGGAGATTTTGTTCATGACGAATTCGGCAATAAACAAGCAAAGTTTGTTGCACGCCGTTGGGTCGACGAAGTCTTCGACTGGCAGCCTACGACCAATAGTTACAGCATTGGTAATGTTACCATTGAGATTTCAAATCCGCATAGTGTTAGAATTTTTGATAAAAACAAGCTTGTCTTCGATAGCGAGCAGTATCCTGTTAGCTCTGGCGCTTTGACAGGTGCTCTCTATGTCGATATGCTCTTAGCACAGGTTGAGCCATATAAGTTCAATCCTGATAGGTTAGGACTTATCGTTGGCGGGAATGGTGTTGGCACAAAGCCCGGTGTTACTAGCAATTTTATCGTCTCCTTTGCAGATCGCCTAATTTGGATAGACCCGCCAGCTCGCTGCTATGAAAAAGCCGCCCAACTTGGCATCAATACGGACTACTTAACGGACATCATTATTACACATTGTCATGAAGACCACATTGAGGGATTTAGCGGGCTAATGCAGCGCAAAATCGACCGCAAAGAGCGACTTTCTCTGCTTAGTACCCCTCCTGTTTATGAACAGCTTAAGAGCATCTTCAACCCTTTTTTTGGGGATATTAGTGCATACATTGATTTTCATGACCTTAACAATCGCGCCGAGTTCGAAAACTTTCATGGCTGCCGAATAGATATTCGTGAAAACTATCATCCTATTCCTACTTTTGGGCTGAAATTTTCTTACAACAATCGCACAATTGGCATCTCGGGCGATATTCTCTACTCTCGCCGCCTGATTGATGCGCGCTTGCAAAATGGCTCGATTGACAAGGCACAATATGATAAGCTCTCTCCAGAGTGGTTTAGCGACTGTGAGATTTTGCTTCACGATACGACGCTCTCACGTGACCCAGTCCATACAGACTTGGAAGATTTGGAAGATCTTGCACAGGAGATTCCGCATGTTAAAGTATATGGGTATCATTTCAGCGTTCGCTTTGAGTCGGCGTATGTTACGCCCACGCAGTTTGGCGATAGGTTCTAAGTTCTTCTCCTTGCTACTATTGCACGAGCCAATCAGCCAAATCGTCCTTTTCTATCTACCATACGCCAATTTCATTGCCATTTTTGCATACATCGTCTCTTATCTTTGAGTAGCAATGTGATTTGATACTTTAGAACTTTTCAACTTTTTATGACCATGACAAAGCTTGGCGACCTTTTACGCTCACGCAAGCTGAAGATTTCACAGGTAAGTGAGCTAACTGGCTTGTCGGAAGCATATTTGGATGAGTTAGTCAATCGTTCTACAGCAAGCCTGACGGTTAAAGAAGCAGTAGCACTTGCTCATGCGATTGGCATGTCTGCTGATGAGTTCATGAAAGAAGTTCAGCCTTCACTGATTAAGACTCCACCGCCACTTCGGTCGCAGGTTGGAAGTCGCAGCGATCAGCCACGCCGACCTTCTTCTTCATCGTAAAGAGCTGCTGCTTTCTTGCGCTGGCATTGGAACGTTGAACTACACTTTGTGTTCATGAAGCAAAAACAGTTTAACTAGAACTAAACACAAAGGAGTTTTACCATGGACGCTAAGAAGTCAAAGATTCTGCTGATTATTGCTCTCGTCTATATCCTTTCGCAGGTTGTGCTTTTTCTAAGCGTTGGCAAAGACCTTGAGCTGATTCTGCTTTCACTTGGTATTTTTCTTGCTTCAGTCATTAGCGTCTTTGCCATTGATTTTTCAGCTATTCAAATTGGGCGCCCTATTGTGGAAAGTGTCTCCATGCGCCGAGCCCGACAACCTAAGGAAGTGCGCGAGCAGATGCTCAGAGATGGATACAAAATCGATGAAGAGTTTCTTCACATGAAGCGTTTTACGCTTCGTAGCAAGCCGACCTTGAAACCACCTATTGCTCCAGTGGAGACTCCGCAGACATCGCCACCTATCGTTGAAGTCTCACCGATTGAGAAATTTGAAAAGGATTTGCTCGGTCAAGCTCCTATGTTTGGTGGGTTAGAAAAAATGCGTGAAGTGATAAATACCATGGAAGATAGTCGCATTGAGTTTATGCTTAAGCGCATGGGCTATAAGGGAATTACTGTGCAACAAGTTCGCCTCTCAATTGAAAAACTTGTTGCACAAGCTAATACACCCAGTACATCTGGGGTTCAGCCAGTTGAAAACTATCGTCCCAAGATTTCATTAGACCCAGTCGATTTTTACAACTACATCAAGCGTTGCATGAGTGGCAACGACCAAGAATCTCTTCGTCAGGGACCGCCGCCAATTATGGGCATGGAAATTCTTTCTCAGATTTCTTCGTCGAATGGCGAAATCTCGGCACGCACTTTAGCCAGAATGCGCGGCGTGCGTCATGGCGGTGGGGTTAAAAAATGTCAGCGCTGCCAATTTTATGATGCCACGAACTCAATTTGCAATGCCATCGCCTTGCCTGTTGAGCCCACCGATGTATGTGACAACTGGACAGCAAGTCCTGCCTATCAGGAATTTGAAATTCGTCGCTAAACAGTGCGTTCATCCCGTTCTCTTAGCAAGGCACAACTCAAACTCTATGCTCGGCTTCGTGAGAAAAAAATCCGCGATGCTGAGCAACTTTTTTTAGCCGAGGGCGAACGTGTGGTTCATCAACTGCTTCGCACCCTTCCACACCCTGATATGCTGGTTGCTTTGCTCTTCAATAGCCACATACCGCCACGCCAGCCCGTAACACTCTATCACGACAAACATTTTTTTCTCTCACCCAGAGAGTTTGCACGCATTGCCGATGTTGAAGAGCCGCAAAGTCTCATGGCAATCTTTAAGCAACCGCAACATACTTTCGCTGACATCCTACATCGGCAACAGCATACTCCACTGTCACTGATTCTTGCTCTCGATGGCTTGCAAGATGCAGGCAATGTGGGCACTGTGCTGCGCACTGCCGCTTGGTTCAATGTCAGTGCTGTTATAAGCGATACACGCACTGCCGATTTTTTCAATCCAAAAGTTGTGCGCTCAAGTGCAGGAAGCATATTTTCACTGCTTCTTGTGCGTAGCTCCAACTTTTTGCACGACCTTGAGACGCTAAAAGCTACAGGATTTACATGCTATGCCAGCGCACCAACTGGCACTTCGCTCGAGTCAGTGGAGTTTGCCCCCAGAAGCCTTTTGATAATTGGTAGCGAAGGTGCTGGGGTTTCGCCAAGTGTTATGGCACTTGCCGACACAACGATTTGCATTCAGGGCAATTCCAAAGCGGTCGAGTCGCTCAATGCCGCTGTAGCCGCAGGCATCATCGTCTCTGCCATGTCTTACAACCTGAAGTTGGTTTAGGTTTGCAAATAGCCTCTGGCTTGCAACATGAAGAGTTCAGCGTATCGACCGTTTTTACGCAAGAGCTCTTGATGCGAGCCGATTTCCAAGAGTTCCCCTTTCTCCATAACCAAGATTCTATCTGCCATGCGCACGGTTGAGAAGCGGTGCGAAATAAGCACAGCCGTTTTGCCTTTGGTCAGTTCAGCGAAGTGTTGAAAGATTTCATATTCAGCTCGCGCATCGAGTGCGGCAGTTGGTTCATCTAAGATGAGCAAATCGGCTTCGCGCATGTAGGCACGTGCCAGTGCAATTTTTTGCCACTCTCCGCCAGAGAGTTCAACGCCATTGGCAAATTTTCTGCCAATCATCTGTGCATATCGATGGGGCAGTTTTTCAATGACGGATTTTGCCAAACTTCGCTCAGCTGCTGCATCAATGCGCACGAGGTCGTCCCGCGCCTGAATTTCACCGATAGCGATATTGATTGCCGCAGTCATCTGGTAGCGAATGAAATCTTGGAAAATTATACCGATGCGCCGACGAAGTTCTTCAGGGTCATACTCACGCAAGTCATAGCCATCGAGCAAAATTCGCCCTTCTGTTGGGTCATAGAGCCGAGCCAGCAGTTTGGTCAGTGTGGTTTTGCCTGCACCGTTTTCGCCGACCAGCGCCAGTTTTTCACCAGCATGCAGTGTGAAAGATACATGTCGCACTGCCCACCGCTCTGAGTTCGGATACTTAAAGCCAACATTTTCAAACACAAAACCTTTTTGGATTGGCTTTGGTACAGGTCTTGGATGCTTTGGAGCAACGATTTTTGGGCGCAGTTCAAAAAAGTCGAAGAGGTCCTTGAGATAGAGTGCACCTTCTACGATGGCTGGAAAGCGCAGGAAGATACCTTCTAGTAGGGCACGCACGTTTGCAAATGCGCCTGAAAAGTAGACCAGGTCACCCAGCGTGATGGCGCCGCTTACACAATCTGCCGCCATCAGGGCATACGCCAAAAAGTATGCGCCGCTACCAAGGGCTGCAAACACGCTTCCCCACACTGCTCGGCGAGTTGCCAGCGACTTATTTTCACGATAAAATTTTTCCGATAGCTCCTTAAACCTCGAGATGAAAAATTCAGATAGTCCAAAGGCTTTGACTTCTTTTGCAGTCTCATCACTTGCACCGATATAGCGCAGGTAATCCAGCTCGCGCCGTTCGGGCGTGCGCGAATGCATCAGCGAGTAGCTTTGCCCATTGAAATGCGATTCGCCCAAGAATGCTGGAACAAGTGCCAACGCCAGTAGCAGTATCAAGTAGGGCTTGAACGCCACCAATCCTGCGGCCAAAACAAGAATCGTTACCGCTTGCTGCGCTTGTCCCAATACTTCCGACATCAGCACAATTCGGTTACCGGTTTGCTGACGTGCGCGCTCAAGCTTGTTGTAGAATTCTGATTCTTCGAATTTTTCAAGGTCGAGCGATGCCGCATGGCGCATAATTTTGAGCGAGGTCTCGTTAGCCACCTTATCGCCCAACAGACTATTCACCCAAGCATTGGCGCGTCCTAATGCATCATTCAGCACGGTTAAGAAAAACTGCGCGCCAATCCACACTGCCAGCATGCCAAACTCTTTTTCGCCCGGCGCTTGAATCAAGCGCACAATTTCATCGGTAATGAGTTTGGCTGTGTAGAGCATCATCAGCGGGATTGCCGCTCGCATCACGCGAATTAAAATATCTGCTGACATCATGGCAGGGCTCACCTGCCAGACAAGTCGCAAAAACTTCGGCAAATACTTTAGCGCCGCAAAACTTTCTTTGAGCGACATTGGCTTGCGCTCATCTTCTGCAGGACGCTTCGTTGGCAGTTTCAACGCTGCAATAATGGACGACAGTATCGACATGATAGCCTTTGCTTTCATTGTATTATTTCACCGTATCAACTCTGCTGCCAGACTGGCGCTCCTACTAACACTGGCTATGTCCCTGTCGGTTTTTTGCTTACCTTAATTGCTGCCTACAGCGCTTTCTAGTTTCTGCTTAATGATGACGCTTGGTATTGCCTTTTGTCGCATCAGTTCGTTGAAGGCAGGCACATCTTTTTCCAGCAGTATTTTGAGTGATGCTAGTTCCTCATCGATTTGGCGCACAAGTTCGTTACGCACCACAATCATCTGGTCAGTTGGTTTATTATCTCCCCAGCCTGCCACGGATGCTAGCGAACTTAGCTTGTTATTTAACCGAATGGGAAAGTTCAGCGGGTCTTGACTGCTACGGTTTTTTGTTTGGTAGAGTGTCTCCTCTATTTTGGTGAGTTTTTTTGTCAACTCTGCTGCAGCGGCATGAATCTCTTTGGCTTCATCTTTCGGGAGGCGTTTGGTTAGCGCATTGATTTGCTCGCGAATGTCGCGAATTTGCTTGATGGCAACATGTGTCTCTGAGAGTTTATCGCGAATACCGATGAGAAATTCGAACTGTTCCTCCAAGTCTTTTTGTGTTGCACTTACGCGTGGGTCTTTGATGATTTCGAATGTAACTTTTTCCGTTTTGCCTGCAAATGAGAGTCGAGCTTCATACTTGCCCGGCACGGCTTTAGGTCCTTGCGTGCCGCCACCCCAGAGCACCAAGCCCTCGAAGCGTTCTGCATCAGGGTAGCGCATATTCCATGTAAATCGATTTGAGCCAGCTTTTGCTTCGAGCTTATCGCTTTTTTCTTTTGCCACACTTGAAAATGAGCGAATTAGTCTACCATTTGCCTCAAAGATTTCGAGTTTGACGGGCTTAGTCGAGTCAGGCTCATCTTTGAGGTAGAATGTAAAGAGCACACCTGCTTGCAAGTTTTCGCCCATGCCTTTGGGCTGTTTTTCTGGTCTTGAACCCTCCATGCGCACAGTTGGGCGTGGCGTGTAGAGATGCAGGTCTTTTTTTGCAATCTCTGGCGTGAGCTCGCGCAGCGGTGAAATATCATCAATCAGCCATATTGAGCGCCCTTGTGTTGAGACAATCAGGTCCGAATCTTTTATGGTCATGTCGGTAATCGGCACAATAGGCAGATTGAGTTGGAAAGGTTTCCAATTCTCACCGTCGTCAAATGAGATATAAACACCGCTTTCTGTGCCTGCAAAGAGTAAGCCTTTGCGTACAGGGTCGCACCGCACCACGCGTGTGAAGTGTTCTTTGTTAATGCCCTTGACAATGCGTTTCCAAGTTTTGCCGTAGTCTGTAGTCTTGTAGATGTATGGCGAAAAATCATCGAGCTTATAGCGTGTGGCAGCAACATAGACACTGCCTTTTTCATGCGGATTGATTTCAATTGAGTTGATCATTGTCCACTCGGGCAAATCCTTTGGGGTTACGTTGGTCCAAGTCTTTCCGCCGTCGCGTGTGACATGAATCAATCCGTCGTCGGAACCGCACCAGATTACGCCTTTTTCAATCGGGGATTCGGCAGCAGCAAAGATGGTGCAGTAATACTCCACACCAGTGTTATCCTTGGTGATAGGACCACCAGATGGTCCGAGTTTGGATTTGTCGTTGCGCGTCAGGTCGGGACTGATGGCTTCCCATGATTGCCCTTCGTTGGTTGTTTTGAAGAGCACATTTGCTGCAGCATAGAGCGTGCGCGGGTCATGCGGTGAAAAGAAAATGGGGAAGTTCCACTGAAAGCGATACTTCATGCCCTCTGCGCCATGCCCCATGGGGTTGTCGGGATAGACATTGATAAGCCGCCGTTCTTTGGTGCGATGATTGAAGCGCTCGAGCAGCCCGCCATAACTGCCACCATAGACGATGTCATTATCTCTTGGATCGACAGCAATGTGTCCTGACTCACCGCCTGCAGTCTCTTCCCAATCGGCTTCAGTGATGGCATAGCCTTCAGAGCGATGTCGGATGCGCAAAGTGGTGTTGTCTTGCTGAGCAACATAAATTCTGTATGGGAAACTGTTGTCAGTAGTTACGCGATAGAATTGTGCTGTCGGTTGATTGTGATAGGTGCTCCAACTTTCCCCGCCGTCGAGCGTTACCTGAGCACCGCCGTCATCGCCGATAATCATTCGGTTTGGGTCGTTGGGGTCAATCCACAGGTCGTGGTGGTCGCCGTGCGGGGTTGGAATCGTGGTAAAGGTCCTGCCGCCATCCTTAGAGCGATGAAATTCTACATTGAGCACATAGACCATGTCTGGGTTTTTTGTATCGGCATAGATGCGGGTGTAATACCACGCACGCTGGCGCAAGCTACGGTCGCTATTGAGCTTTATCCATTTTTTGCCGCCGTCATCGGAGCGAAACACTCCGCCATCTTCTGCTTCAATGATAGCCCATACGCGTTCTGGATTGACTGGCGAGACCGTCACGCCAATAATGCCCAAAGTGCCTTTTGGCAAGCCTTCGTTTTGAGAGATGTTTTGCCATGTGTCGCCACCGTCTGTGGACTTCCACAGCCCTGAGCCTTCTCCACCGCTTTCGAAGCTGTAGGGTGTGCGGCGCACACGCCACGTGCTGGCATAGATGATGCGCGGGTTCGAGGGGTCTAACACCAAGTCCACTGCACCGACATCGTTGCTGACAAATAAGACCTTTTCCCAAGTTTTGCCGCCGTCTTTAGAGCGAAACACTCCGCGTTCTGGATTCGGACCGAAGGCATGTCCAATTGCCGCTACATACACCAAGTCAGGATTTTTCGGGTGAATGCGAATGCGAGAAATGTGTCGCGTCTCCATGAGCCCCATGGATTTCCAAGTCTTGCCCGCATCGAGCGATTTCCAGACACCGTATCCATGTGAGAGATTGCCGCGCAGGGTTTTTTCGCCGCCGCCGACATAAATCACATTTGGGTCAGATTCACTCACTGCCACGGCACCAATCGAGCCGCCGAAAAATCCGTCAGATACATTGGTCCAACTGGCACCCGCATCGGTTGATTTCCACACGCCGCCGCCCGTACTACCGAAGTAAAACACATTTGGCTGACCGACCACGCCCGTTACAGCGCACGAGCGCCCGCCACGATAAGGTCCAATCGAGCGCCACTTCAGGCCGTTGTAGAGTTTTTCATCAAATTGCGTCTGTGCTTCTGCGGCAGCAGCATACACGAAGAGCCATCCCAAAAAGAATGCTCTAAAGACAGCTGTCTTTGACATGTCCTTTGACTCCTTTGTGTTTTGTTGTTTTGCCCAATGTTGATGATACGATGTGTATTGATGTAACAGTAAGAGCCACCTTGCAGGGTGGCTCACTTAGACGTGTTTAGGCTTCTTGTTGCTGATGCAGGCGCTGTTTCATTAAGTTTAGTGCAGAGCCTGCTTTGAACCACTCGATTTGCACCTCGTTGTAGCTATGCGTTGCCAAAATTTCTTCGGTTGTTCCATCTTTGTGATGCAGCACAATTGTCAGCGGTTTATTTGGCGCAAAGCTGGTCAGTCCAAGAATGTCGATGGTGTCATCTTCTTGGATTTTGTCATAATCGGCTTTGTTGGCAAAGGTCAGCGCCAACATGCCTTGCTTTTTGAGATTGGTCTCGTGAATGCGCGCAAACGATTTGGCCAGCACGGCACGCACGCCTAAGTATCGCGGTTCCATGGCAGCATGTTCACGAGAAGAGCCTTCGCCATAGTTTTCGTCGCCGACCACAATTGAGCCGATACCTTTGGCTTTGTATTGACGCTGCACTTTCGGCACAGGCTCATACTCGCCCGTGAGCTGATTTTTGACCAAATTGGTTTTGTTGTTGAAGAAATTTGTGGCACCGATGAGCAAGTTGTTGGAAATGTTATCCAAGTGCCCGCGATATTTTAGCCACGGTCCTGCCATAGAAATGTGGTCGGTGGTGCATTTGCCCTTGACTTTGATGAGCAGCTTTAGCCCTTTCAGGTCAGTGCCCTCCCATGCTGGAAATGGCTCCAAGAGTTGCAAGCGTTCGGATTTCGGGTCGACAATAATTTTGATGCTTGAGCCATCTACAGCTGGTGGCACATAGCCCGAGTCTTGAACAGCAAATCCTCGTGGTGGCAGTTCTAATCCCTTTGGTTCATCGAGTTTGACTTCTACGCCCTCTTCGTTGATGAGCGTGTCAGTCATTGGGTTAAAGGTTAATCGTCCAGCAATTGCCAGCGCCGTTACGATTTCTGGTGAGGCTACAAACGCATGTGTGTTAGGATTGCCATCGTTGCGTGCAGAAAAGTTGCGATTAAACGAGGTGATGATAGAATTTTTCTCTTGCTTTTCTGCACCGTGCCGCGCCCACTGACCAATGCAAGGACCGCAGGCATTAGCAAGCACAACTCCCCCAATTTTTTCAAAATCCTGTAGCACGCCGTCGCGCTCGGTAGTGTAGCGAATCTGCTCAGAGCCGGGCGTGATGGTAAATTCAGATTTAACTTTCAGCTTTTTCTCGACGGCTTGGCGCGCCACCGATGCCGCACGTGTGAGGTCTTCGTATGACGAGTTTGTGCAAGACCCAATCAGTCCGACATCCAACTTTTCAGGCCAACCGTTTTTTCTTACTTCTTCAGCAAATCGTGAGAGCGGTATGGCACGGTCAGGCGTAAAGGGTCCATTGATATGTGGCTCCAATTCTGAAAGGTTGATTTCAATTACTTGGTCGAAGAATTTTTCAGGCTGTGCATACACTTCTGGGTCACCTGTAAGATGCTCGGCAATTTTGTCAGCTGCTTCTGCTACATCGGCGCGTCCTGTTGCAATCAGATAGCGCCGCATAGCCTCATCGTAGCCGAAAACGGATGTAGTAGCACCAACTTCTGCGCCCATGTTAGCAATCGTAGCTTTGCCTGTGCACGAAATTGCCTGTGCTCCTTCACCGAAATACTCTAGAATGTATCCTGTGCCGCCTTTCACGGTCAGAATACCGGCCACTTTAAGAATGACATCCTTGGCAGATGTCCAGCCACTAAGTTTGCCCGTGAGTTTGACGCCGATAAACTTCGGGAAGCGCAATTCCCATGGCATTCCTGCCATGACATCAACACAATCGGCGCCACCAACGCCAATGGCAATCATGCCTAAACCACCTGCATTTACAGTGTGTGAATCTGCGCCAATCATCATGCCGCCCGGGAAGGCATAGTTTTCCAAAATCACTTGATGAATGATGCCTGCGCCGGGCTTCCAAAACCCAATGCCGTATTTGCTTGATGCCGATGCTAAAAAGTCATACACTTCTCTGTTAGCTTCTAAAGCCGCTTCCAAATCCTCAGCTGAACCTGATTTTGCCACGATGAGGTGATCGCAATGCACAGTGGTAGGCACTGCAACTTTTGGAATTCCAGCTTGAGCAAATTGCAGTAGTGCCATTTGTGCCGTTGCATCTTGCATTGCCACGCGGTCAGGCATAAACTCTACGTATGACTTTCCACGCTCGTATTCCACGGTGGCGTTGCCTTGCGCCAAATGCGAATACAAGATTTTCTCAATTAGCGTCATCGGGCGCTTTAAGACACTGCGTGCTGCAGCCACACGCTCTGGAATCTCGCGATATTTTCCTCGGATGATTTCAATATCGAAGGCCATGTTGTACTCCTTCTGGTTTGAAAAGCTGGCAGGATTTATTTTTTGCGAAAATTAAAAGTAAAAATGCTGTTTTGAAACTGTTGCGCACTGACTTTCATGGATGCTTCACATGCTTACGCTTCATTCAGCAGGGCAGACCTGATGCCATGCCGAGCACTTTTTTCTGTCATTCCGAACGCCAGCGAGGAACCCATTCATGAATGCTCATGGATGCTTCACTACGATACGCTTCGTTTAGCAGTTGTCAGCACTACTCAGTCGCACACCAAGCTGAGCAGCTGTTCAATTTTGTGTTTTAACTCTTTGCGCGGCACAATGAAATCAATAAAGCCATGTTCTCGAACAAATTCTGCGGTTTGAAAACCTTCAGGCAACTCGCGCTTGATGGTCTCTTTGATGACCCGTGGTCCAGCAAAACCAATCAGTGCCCCCGGTTCAGCAAGATTGAAATCTCCCAGCATGGCAAATGAGGCAGTAACGCCGCCTGTGGTCGGGTCGGTCATCAGCGAAATGTAAGGGATGCCTTTTTCATGCAAGCGCGTCAGTTTAGCCGCCGTCTTTGCCATTTGCATGAGTGAAAGTGCCGATTCCATCATTCTTGCGCCACCTGACTGCGAAATGATAATTAGCGGCGCATGTCGCTCGCAACTTTTATCAATCGCTCGTGAGATTTTTTCTCCGACCACCGACCCCATTGAGCCTCCAATAAAGCCGAAATCCATTGCCGAGACCACACATTCCCTGCTCCCAATCGTCCCTATAGCGGTGCGACACGCATCCATTATCTTCATCTTCTTGATAGTCGCTTCAATGCGGTCAATGTAACGCTTGGTATCGACAAAGTTCAGTGGGTCGGCAGATTTCAAATTAGCATCAAGTTCTTCGAACTTTTCCCTATCGAAGAGAATCTCAAAGTACTTTTGTGGCGAAATTCGGAAGTGATAACCGCATTCAGGGCAGGTGTAGATATTGTCTTCAAGTTGCTTACGGTGAATCATTGCACCGCAGCGGTCGCATTTCGTCCATAAGCCCTCTGGAATATCTCGCTTCTGTTCGGTAAGAATCGCCGGTTTTGCTCGCTTATACCACGCCATACACTAAAAATTACTTTTTGTCTGCTCTAGTGCTTAAGATAACACGGTCTGTTCAGCCTACAAAAGCCTTTGCTTTGGATTTTTCAGACCTTCACCAGACGTGGGGAATAGACGCCTTCTACTTCGCTGACGCGCTTCAAGGTTGCTGGCGAGAGAGCTTCATCGAGGCAGATGACGGTCAGCGCTTTTGTCTTTTCTTCGTTGCGCGAAAGCGAGATGTTGGCAATGTTGATGCTTGCCCGAAGCAACCGTGCTCCCACGCGTGCCATCACTCCGGGCTTATCGTCATTGGTGTAAATCAGGATGTACCCTTCAGGTTTGAACTCACAAATAAAGTGGTCATAGATGACAACGCGCATATCTTTTGCCCCCAACACTATACCACCGAGCCGCTTTTTGCCCTCGCTGGTTTCGTAGTTGACCACAATTAAGTTCTGGTAGTCAGGGTGTTCTTTTTCGTGTTGAGATTGAACATTGATGTTGAGTTCGCTGGCTTTTGCAAACACATTGATGTAGTTAATTTCTTGATGTTGCACTTCATCGAGCAATCCCTTGAGCGCTGCTGCAGAAATGGCTTGTGAAAATTTGCGTAGAAATTCGCCGTAACTGACAATCGTTATGGATTGCGGTGTGCCATCTAACAGTTGTGCACACATTGACCCGAGCTTTTCAGCCAGTGCCAAGTAGACTTTGACTTCAGTCTTTTGCGCCAGCTCGACCGTTGTAGCATTCACTGCGCCGACCAGTGCCCCTGTCTTTTTCCAGTCAATTACTTGCTGGGCAATTTGCAGAGCAACTTTTTCTTGTGCCTCTACTGTCGAGGCAGCAATGTGCGGCGTCATGATAACATTTTCGAGCTTGAGCAAAGGATTATCAGGCAAGATGGGTTCTACTTCAAACACATCCAATGCTGCTGCAGCGACTTTGCCTGATGCAATCGCTTCGGCAAGGTCTGCTTCATTGACAATACCGCCACGTGCGCAATTGACGATGCGCACTCCCGGCTTCATCAGCGCAATGGTCTCGGCACGAATTAAGTTGCGTGTTGTTTCGCTATAGGGCGTATGCACCGTGATGAAGTCCGCTTCTCGGAACAGCTCTTCTAATGACACCAGTCGAATGTCGAGCTTGCTTGCGACTTCTTCAGAGACCATTGGGTCAAAGGCAATGATGTGCATGCCAAAGGCTTGCATACGCAAGGCAACTTCACGACCGATTTTGCCCAGCCCAATGACGCCAAGTGTCTTGCCATCTAACTCTCGACCCAACCATTTCTTTTTATTCCAGATATTTTGCTTGAGTTCAGCATGAGCTTGCGGCAACATGCGCGCCACTGCCAAAATCATCGCGCAAGTGTGTTCAGCGGCTGAAATGGTGTTGCCGCCCGGCGTATTCATGACAATGATGCCTTTGCGCGTTGCCGCATCGATATCAATGTTATCTACACCTGCCCCTGCTCTGCCAATTAGCTTGAGCTTGTGAGCGCAGTCTAAAATGTCGCTGGTTAGCTTCGTGGCGCTTCTGACCAGCACCACTTCATAGTGTCCAATCTCCGCCTTGAGCTCTTCCTTCGATAGCTTCTGCTTCTCGACAACCTCGAAACCGTTTTGGCGCAAAAGTTCACCGCAAGTTTTTTCAATGTTGTCTAAGATGAGTGTTTTCATACACTGTTGTTTTGATGCAAGGAAAAGACAAAGATACGAATTGTTTGCGACTGCATGCGGTTAGCATCACTTGCCATGCAGGGCATCTACATTCCCTCTCGGTCATGCTGAACAAAGCGCAGCATAGTGAAGCATCCATGCACCAGATTCCTTGCTATTGTTCGGAATGATGCCACCATGTCATGCTGAACGAAGCCTAAGCGCTGTGAAACATCCACGCACTGGATTTCTCGTTAATCGCTCGGAATAACGCCACTGTGTCATGCTGAACGAAGCGCAAGCGTGGTGAAGCATCCATGAGTGGATTCCTCGCTACCGCTCGGAATGACAGAAAAATTCAGTATGACAGGAAAAACGCTTGGCATGCCGCAAAAAGGAGTGCTTGGCATGAATGTGCAATGCTTTGCTAACAAAAGACGCTTGAAAATGTTTTGACGGGCATGATGTTCGGATAAAGAAATCCTTCGCCGTAACGCACCCCGATGAGCTCGCCAAAATACTTGGCACGCGCTTCAATTGCTTCTAAAAATTCCTTACGCGAAATGTATGATTCTGGCTCCTTAGACTGTGGATTGTAGAACTGTGATTTGAATGCCATCAGCCCTTGCCGAGATGCCTCAAATGTATCCGAGACGTCTACAATGAAACTTGGCACGGCGAATCGGTCTTGAAGGTAGTAGAGCAAGAATTTCGGTCTATGCCGTTCTTGAAGATGTTTTTTTTCTTTGGTTTTGATTTTGATAAGACCTGAGTAGAAGCAGGCATCGGCAATAAGTTTGGCTGCACGTTCGTGGTCAGGATGCCGTTCAATCGGCTGCGGTGCAAAGACCACCGTAGGTCGATAGTGCCGAATGACGGTGATGATTTTCAATAAATTTTCGCGCGAGTGCTCGAATCGAGTATCGCCTAAATTGAGATTGATGCGTTCGGCATATCCTAAGTGTCGTGCTGCTTCTAGGGCTTCCTGACGCCGCACCCGACGTGTGCCACGTGTGCCCATTTCTCCTTCGGTGAGGTCGCAGACGACCACATGCTTGCCTTCACGCTGGAGTTTCAGCAAAGTGGCTGAACAGCTGATTTCTACATCATCAGGATGTGCCCCAAAAGCTAAAGCGTAGATTGGCTCTGGCATAGCACTCTGTGCTTAGCAAGCGACACAGTTTCTTCCTGCAGCTTTGGCTTCGTAGAGTTTTGCATCGGCGCTGGCAAGCAAGTGTGCAGCACTTTTCTTAGCGCAACTGTCAGCAATGCCGAAGCTAATCGTTACATGCAAGCCTTCTGCAAGGCTTTCCCAATAGTGGGTTGCCACAGCGTTGCGCATCTTTTCGCATGCCACTGCAGCACTGTGAAGTGGAGTTTCAGGGAAAATCAACGCAAATTCTTCGCCACCATAACGGGCAACAATATCAGAGACACGTGAGCTCTGACGCAGAATATGCGCAATAATTTTTAAGACCTCATCACCTACCTGATGTGAGTAGGTATCATTAACCCGCTTGAAGAAATCTACATCTGCTATAGCTAATGTCATGACACTGCCATAGCGGCGCACGCGCTCAAATTCTCTCTGCAAAGTCTCATCAAAAAATCGACGATTATAGACGCCTGTCAGTCCATCCGTTGTGGCTTGCAGAAAAAGTTGCTCGGCTTGCTTGCGCAGCATGGCATTGATTTCGGCAAGCTCCATCGTCTTTCGGCGATATTCCTCGGCTTCGCGCTGCTTACTTTCCAGCTCATACTGCACTTGCAAGCTTATCAGCCGTCGATGATTTTCTTCGTTCAGCAATGAGCGTTCCATTCTGTGAAAACTCTCATAGTGCTGAAGCGCCATCTTAAAATCGCCCTTCTGCTTATGCACAATTGCCAAAGCATAATGAGCTGCAAGCAGTTGCGACTTACAGTTTGCCGCTTCCGCCAAACTTAGAGCACGATACAGCACCGAGATGGCTTGTTCATACTGCTGCTGCCTTGCATGCAATTTGCCAATAGCGATAAGCACCTCTGCCATGCTGGCTCTGTCATGCAATTTTTCTCTGATAGCCAGACTCTGATTGAGCATGTCAAAGGCTTGCTGAAAATTGCCCATTTGTCCATAGACCTCTCCTTTGCTTTGCAGCACAAAGGCTTTGCTTGCCTCATCGTTGAGCTCATGGGCAATCTCAAAACTCTTTTCAAAGCACTCGAGCGCTTTTTGATACTCGCCCATTTTTCCATAAACACAACCTATGCTGTTGTATAGTTGTCCTTCGCCTAACTTATCATGCGCACGTTGCCGCAGCTCGAGACTTTCCTGATAATACTGCAGGGCTCGTGGATAATCTTCTAACAAAAAATAGACGGCACCAACTGCTGCCAGTGATGCCGCTTCACTAGATGGGTTATTGATTTGCTGACTTAGCTTCATGCTGTTGAGAGCACACTCAAGAGCTTGAGGATAATCGCCAAGCTGTCGATACACAATGCTAAGGTTATGCCATGCTGTGATGCAACCTTCGTAATCTTCCAACTTTTTGAACAACGCTAACGCTTCTTTGAGCGCCTTGAGTGCTTTGTCATAATTTGCTAAACGCCAGTGACAGACCCCAATATTTCTCAGGCTGTAAGCAAAGCCAGAGATGTAGCCTTGCGTTTTGGCTAACTTGTATGCTTCTTTTGCTGCCGCCAGCGCACGCAGTGTGTCCTGACGCCACAGCCTCACACTCTCTGCATTGAGTCGGTCAACCTCTCCAGACTTATCTGTCGCATGTTGCAGCAGCCAGTCTGAAGCGATTGTCTTTTCACTCATGACTGTTACTCCTCTTTGTTTTGCTTGCTGACGGTAGCTTCACGCAAAATATACTACCTTTATTTTTTCCTTCCGATTCTGCCCATACCTTACCGCCATGCAACTCGACCAGTTGTTTGACAATTGCAAGCCCTAATCCTGTCGAGCTCTCTCCAGCTGTCGGTTGTGCAGAAAGACGCTGAAACTTGCCAAATAATTTTTTCATGTCCTCTTCTGTCAAGCCTTGTCCTTCGTCTCTGACGCTAACGAGCACACTGGGCGCACCGCCGTCATTGTCATCTTTGCTATGCTGCACCCTTACTGCGATGGTTTTTCCTTCAGGACTGTATTTGATGGCATTAGAGATGAGATTGTCTATGACTTCACGCATTCTGTCGGTGTCGACAAGCACCATGCAGTTTGGCTCTGCCTGAAAAGAGAGTGTTTGGCGTTTGTTTTGCGCTTGCATTTGATTGCAACTGACTACTTCCTCGACCAAGCGCGACATATCGTAGAGCGTCTTGTTGAGCTCGACTTTGCCTTCTTCCAGCGCCGCTGTTTTCAGCAGCCCATCAATGATACGCATCATTCGCTCGGCGGCATTGAGAATGGTTTGCGTCATCAAATAAACATCCGAGTTGGGCTCCAATTTTTCGCGTATGAGCAAAGCAAAGCCTAATATCGATTGCAAAGGATTTTTGAGGTCATGCGCCACAATGCCCAAAAGTTCTGTTTTCATTCGGCTGGCTTCTTCAGCTTTCTGCCGCAACTTCTCGGCTTCATAGCGCTTGATTTCTATTTCTTCACGTGCCAGTTGTGCTTCTTGCAAGGCAATTTCCAAGCGCTCTTTCGTTGTGGCTAGATCGCGTGAGCGCTTCTCGACAAGATCTGCCAGCTCCTTTTCTCTGCGAATAATGCTAGCTACACGCCAGCGGAAAACTCCTACCGTTGCAAGTCCTAACCCAATCACCACCGTCATCATAAACCACCCTGTTTGATAAAAAAATGGTTTTATGGTCAGCTTGATGCTATCGCCTTTCTCGTTCCAAATGCCATCGTTATTACATGCGGTCACGTGAAATGTGTAGGTGTTGGGCGGTAGGTTGGTATAGGCGGCAATGCGTGGCGTTTCTGCTTCATTCCAAGTTTTGTCAAAGCCCTCCAGCCAGTAGCGAAACCGAACCTTCTTTGGCGCTAGTAGCGATAACCCTGTATAGTGAAATTCCAGTCTCTTCACACCTGCCTCCAGCACAATGTCTTTCGTCTTTGTCCAGCGCTCGTTATCTACATAGACTTCTTCGATGTGCACGGGCGGCGGCGTCAGATTTTTTGGCAACACTTTTGGATTGATTTTCACAGCACCTTTCGCCGTTGGAAACCATAGCATGCCGTCTTTGGTCTTGCAGGCTTTTGCTAGCGCAATACCTTCGTTGGTTTTCATGCCACTTTCCACGCCAAATGCACGAGAGCTTACCTCTGAGCGCTTTCCCTCTGCAAATTCGTTCAGCTCGGCTTTGCTGACGCAGAAAATTCCTGTGTTGCAGTTCATCCAAAGGTAACCATCATCGTCTTCCAAAATCTGAAACACATCATTGCCATACAGCCCATTGCGCGAAGTGTAGGCTGTAATCTTTCCTTCTTTGAGGCGCGATAGACCGCCCGAAGTGCCCACCCACAGCGTGTGTTCTGCATCTTCGTATAAGCAGAAGACCACATCGCCCGACAGCCCTTCTTTTGAGGTGTAGGCAGAGAACTTGCTATTTTTGTAGGCGTTCAACCCGCCGCCATCCGTGGCTATCCAAACTGTGCTATCGCTACTGCAATAGAGCGCAACAATCGAGTTGCTTGTTAAGCCATCAACTGTGCTAAACTTTGTAAATCTGCCATCTTTATAAGCCGCACAGCCATGCACATTTGTACCAATCCATAGTGTTCCATCTTGCGTTTCACAGAGCGTGCAGAGCTCATTGCTTGGCAATCCGTCTTTTTCAGTTAAGGCTCGAAACCTCTTGCCGTCGTAATTGATAAGACCTGCACCAAACGAAGCCATCCAAAATTTTCCATCTTTTGCACGCAGAAATGCCCGAATCGTATTGACAGGCAGACCGTTGTCAGTTGTGTAATTTTTCAACCCATCCTTGGTCCAGTGCGTGATACCTTCAGACGAGCCAAACCACATTGAGCTATCTGTATCTTGGTAGATTGAGTAGATGACATCTGCCACCAAGCCTTCTGCTTTAGAAAAGGTCAGAAATGTGCCATCCTGAAATCGGTTCAATCCCATGCGCGCGGTTCCGAACCATAGGTTCCTTTCATGGTCTTCAATGAAGGCATAGACTTGCATGCCTTCAAAACCTTCTTTTTCCGTGAAGTTCTCAAACTTGCCATCGTAGAAGCGCGAGAGCCCACGAATTGTGCCAATCCAGAATACTCCATCTGAGTCCTGAAAGATTGAATACACTGCTTCACTTGCCAGCCCATCTTTTGTGGTGTAGGTGCGCCAGTGCGTATGCTCAAAGCAAGAGATTCCCGAGTTTGTACCAATCCAAATTCGACCGTCTTTATCCTCACAAATTGTGCGCACGAAATTATCTGGAATCGGCGCTGGTCCTGTATTGTGCCTGTAGACACTTACTACCTCGTTTTGCAATTGCCACAGCCCTAAGTCGGTGCCTGCCCATACTGCACCTCTCGAGTCAATAGTCACAGCATTGATGCTGTTGCTTGGTAAGCCATTGCTTATGGTGTAGGTTGTAAATTTGCCAGTTTGCAACTCCAGCTTGCAGAGCCCTTTTTGCGTGCCTATCCAGAGTCTGCCTAATGCGGTATCGCAGGCAAGGCTTGTGATGATGTTGCTTGGTAAGTGTTCGGGCGCTTGATAGCGTTGAAATTTTCCAGATTTGAGCGAGAGCAATCCGCCACCGTTTGTTCCAATCCAAATTGTTCCATCAGGGGTTTCGCAAAGTGCAAGTACTGTACTGTTTTGAAATTCAGGTGTGTTGCGATGGTCAAAAATGACGAACTTTACTCCATCGAAGCGTATGAGTCCAGCATAGGAGCCCAACCAGATGTATCCTTCATTTTCAGCATGCTTGGTCTGCAAAATGGTGAGCACAGACTGATGCGGCAAACCATCCTTTTTTTGCCACACATCATAGACATACTGCGTGATTTTTTTCTTCGGGTCTAATGCTGCGCCGTCGGGGATATTGCACACCAGTGTCAGTGCCAACCACACCCACAACATGCGTTTGCAGCACCGCCGTGAAAACCTTACATCCATACCTGAAAGTTTGCTTTAATCATGATTGCATGAAGTTATGTATCTTTAGCGTTTGTCGCTTCAAAACGATGCTCTAGATATGAAAATTTCTCTGAATTGGCTTAAAGCTTTTGCACCGTCTTTGGTCCTTACCGAAAGCGAAATTGCAGCGCGGCTTACTTCGCTTGGCTTTGAGGTTGAAAACATTCAGCATCTTGGTGGAAGATTTCACAATGTTGTAGTTGGCAAAGTCCTCGCCTGCCAAAAACACCCTAATGCCGATAGGCTTTCAGTTTGCACAGTTGATGTGGGTCAGTCAGAAGCCTTGCAGATTGTTTGTGGTGCGCCGAATGTTGCTGCTGGTCAGTTTGTACCTGTGGCGCTAGTAGGTGCTGAATTGCATCGGTATAGTGGCGAGACGCTCACCATCAAGAAATCCAAGATTCGTGGCGTCGAGTCTATGGGTATGATTTGTGCAGAAGATGAACTGGGGTTGTCGGATAATCATGATGGCATCATGGTTTTGGGCACTGAGGCAGACTCTTTCGCAGTAGGCGCACCACTTGACACCTATGTTCCACGCGATACTGTCTTCGATCTTGCAATTACGCCTAACCGTCCTGACGCACTCTCACATCTTGGCATTGCACGTGAGTTGGTTGGCGTGACTGGTGTGGCTTTGCCTAGTTATCATGCGCTTCCCTTTGTTCAATCTAGTTCTCGCATTCAGCTTGAAGATACTGCGGCTTGCCCGCATTATGCCGCCGTTTTAATTGAAGGTGTCAAAATCGCCCCTTCTCCTTTGTGGTTGCAAAATCGGCTTAAAGCAATAGGGTTGCGTCCTATCAATAATGTTGTAGATATCACGAACTATGTGCTCCATTCTGTGGGTCAGCCCCTGCATGCTTTTGATTTAGACCAGCTTCTTGAGCAGCGCATTCGTGTGCGCACCGATATTTGCGGTGAGTTTGTTACGCTCGATGGCAAAACCCGTCTTATTGAGCCCGGCATGATTATGATTTGCGATGCCCAGCGTCCTGTCGCAATCGGTGGCATTATGGGCGGTTTGCATTCTGAAATTTCAGACCGCACGACCAACGTGCTTTTGGAATCGGCGTATTTTAATCCGAGTCAGATTCGGCGTGCTTCGAAAAAACTGGGCTTATCTACTGATGCTTCATACCGTTTTGAGCGCGGCGTAGATTGGGGGAACATCAGAGGTGCAGCAGCTATGGCCACTGCCATGATTTTAGAGCTTGCAGGCGGTCGTGTCATTGAGACCACAGAGAATGTTGCTCAAGAGCGCCAGCGCATCCATGTTTCACTTTCACCTCGCCGTGTAAATTCATTCTTGGGGGCGTCGTTGGAGCCTTCGCGCATGGTTTCAATTCTCGTAGGATTGGGTTTTGAGAAAATTGAGCAAACGCCAGAGCAAATTTCTTTTGCAGTTCCCAGCTGGCGCGTCGATGTTAGCGCTGAAGTTGACCTTATTGAAGAAATTGCGCGTGTGTATGGATACGATAATTTCGCCCCGGCTGAAAAAATGAATGCCGCCTATCCTGTCGGTCGTGCCGATAAAGCTCACTTCAATGATCGCTTGCGTCGTTTCATGATAGGCATGGGGTTCAAGGAAATTCTCACTAACCCGCTTTTAAGTCTTTCTGAAGCACAGGTGTTTTCGGAGCGTGTGGTTCGCACGCTCAATCCTATTTCTGAAGATATGGCGGCGCTACGCCCCAGTCTAATGCCTTCTCTTTTGAAAGTTGTGGCACACAATCATAACCTTAGCAATTTCGATTTGCGTCTCTTTGAGGTTGCTAGAGTCTTTGAGTTAGCCTCGCCCGATGAGCCGACACTGGTCTCAGGTTATCGTGAGCGTGAGATGCTTGGAATTGCTATCACAGGTCGGCGTGCCCCGCGCAGCTGGGCACATGCTAATCAGCCTGCAGATTTTTTTGACCTCAAGGGTGCTGTAGAAGAACTGCTTGATGGTTTGCATCTACTTGAAAAATCAAAGTTTATTCCTTATACTCATAATAAGTTGCATTTAGAAATAGATGCAACGCGCAATACGTCGCTCGGCAGAATCTTTGCTGGGGTTTTACAGATTGTGCCCAAGGAGTGGTTGATGCGTTACGATATTGATAAGCCTGTGTTCTTAGCTGAGTTAGATGTAGAGGTGCTGCGCAACTTCGCAGAATTTGATTACGAATATCATGCTCCAGCGAAGTTTCCTGCGGTTACTCGCGACCTTGCTTTTTATGTACCGATTGATGTTGCGTCTGCTGATATGGTAGATGAGATTATTCAAGTGCATCCATCTATTGAGCAAGTGCAAGTGTTTGATGTCTATGAGCCCGTGTCATCGGCAGGTCGTTCAACGAGTGCCGTAGCGAGCCGACGCAGTCTTGCATTCTCACTTAGACTTGTCAGTCATGAGCGCACTTTCACCGAAGATGAAATTAGCGCACTGCTGACAAAAGTGATTGAACGCATTCAATCCAAGTATGGTGCGGAACTTCGCCAAGCCTAACGGTGCGGCAAGTTGCAAGTTGGATTGCGTTCGCATTGTGCCTTGAGTTGTTGCAACGTACTGTTTTTCGCCTTGAAAGCGAATAAAGCGCTTAAGCTGCAGATGATGTCAAAAGAGACAAACCTTAGTCCTGAAGCTGCGCTTGCCGAGTTGGAGCAAGCAGTACAACAGTTGATGTCAGAAAACATCACCCTAAAGCTTGAAAAAGCAGCACTTCAGCGACAATTAGAAGAGTATGCACGCACACATGCGGCTCATACATCTTCTACATCAGCGGCTACGCTTGCGAAAACTGACTTGCACGACTCTGGCGCATTAGTGCTTTCAGCTGTAGAACGGTTGTATTTCAAGGAGCGACTCCAGCGCCTTCTGGAGCTAGTCGATCTTGAATTGCACCGTCTCAGTGCACAGGTGGAACCGTCTAGACCATGAGTAATTTTTTCACTTTATTTTCTGCCAAATGGAACCTATTAAGGTGCGTGTATTCGGCGAGGACTATCCGCTTTTAGTTGAAAATCGCGAGCTTACGGAGTCTGCTGCCAAGCAAGTAGATCTTCAGATGTATGAGTATCGTCGCAAGGGAATAGATTTGAGCACCACTAAAATCGCAATTTTAACAGCAATAACATTTGCAGAAAAGGTTATCGAATTAGAGCAACGTCTTGACCAACTTACTGGTAAAATTACAAATCTTACTCGTCTTCTCTCTACACGAAGTTCTAATACTTCTGAATAACTTATTACCAGTAAGTTTCTTCTAACATGTTCTTTCTCATGTTGTCTAGATTGGCCACTCCAGCGAGCACTTAGGGTTTAAAATCCGCACCAACGCTTGGGGTTGTGTACTTGAAAACCAAAGAATCGTTGCTTACACAATAGGGAGCCCATCTCTCGACGTCGAACGCAGGCCTCACCTACCCTTCAAAGGTAGGATGCTGACCCCAGACATTGTCTGGGCAGCACGGTGGAAGCATGAGACGTGGAGGACGCACCCACTATGACGGTCTGGATTCTTTGGACCGAACACAGCCCGAAGATTCGTGCGGATTTTTTATTTCGATTACACTTTTATGCTGGTGTATTTATGTAACTCTAAAATTGGCAAGAATGGAAAGCGTTATCAATATCTCTATCAATTTTAGCCTCATTGTCTTTACTGCTATCTTCTTCTTTGTCGTTGGCTTTTTTGTCAGTCGCTATTTGCTCGATCGCGTTGGCACAACTAAAGTGCTTGAAGCCGAAGAACGAGCTGTGCAGATTATTCAAGATGCGCTACGTGAGGCACAAGCACAAAAAGAAGCCAAGATGGAAGAAGTCAATGAAGAATGGAGACGCAAAAAACGCGAGTTTGAGCAAGAGGTCAGCATCAAGAACAACAAGTTTGCTCAAGCTCAGAAGCAAGCTAAGGCGAAAGAAGAAGCACTCAACCGTCGCGCTGAACAGCTTCAAAAACGCGAAAAAGCCCTCGAAGAGGCTCAAAAAGATCTTCAGCAAAAACTGCAATTTGTAGAGCAGCGCCAAGCAGAACTCCAACACCTTATTGCTGAACAGAATCTTAAGCTTGAGAACATCAGCGGTCTGAATGCTGAAGATGCAAAAGCTATGCTTATGGAAAATCTTATTACAGAGGCAAAGGCTGCGGCAGCCGATACACTCAAAGCCATTCAAGAAGAGACAATGGCTAATGCCGAAAAAATCGCCGAAAAGATTATCATGTCTGCACTTGAACGCACTGCTCCAACGCTTGCCATCGAAAACACCATCACAGCTGTTCACTTGCAAAGCGATGAACTCAAAGGACGCATCATTGGTCGTGAGGGTCGCAACATCAAAGCTTTTGAGAACATTACTGGCGCAGAAATTATTGTCGATGACACACCCGAAGTAGTTATCCTTTCTTGCTTTGACCCCATTCGGCGCGAACTAGCCAAAATTACTCTGCAGAAACTGCTTGTCGATGGGATAATTCATCCAGGGACGATTGAGAAAGCTCATCAGGCAGCGCAAAAGGAACTTGAAGAACTCATCATGAGTGCTGGAGAAGATGCTATTGTACAGCTTGGTATTCCTAATTTTCATCCTGATATTGTGCGCCTTATTGGCAAGATGAAGTTCCGCTCGAATTATGGACAAAACTTGCTCAAGCATTCGCTTGAGGTAGCTATGCTTGCTGGATACATGGCTGCCGAGCTCAAGCTCGACGTTAAGCTCGCCAAACGAGCTGGACTTTTACATGATTTGGGCAAAGTGCTCGATATGCAAGATGCTCCGCATGGTGTTGCCGCTGCAGAATTTTTGAAAAAGTATAAAGAGCCGCCAATCGTACTCAACGCTATTGCTGCGCATCATGGCGATGTGCCCAAGGAACATCCGATTGCTGAATTGGTTGATGTGGCTAATGTGATGTCTGGCTCGCGCCCTGGCGCACGCGGCGCAATTACGCCAGAGGGTTACATCAAGCGTCTGGAAAGCCTAGAAGAAATCGCCCGCAGTTTCCCAGGTGTAGCCCGCAGTTATGCGCTCCAAGCCGGACGTGAAATCCGTGTCATTGTTGAAGGTGACCGCGTCAGCGACCAGCAAGCTAGCCTACTTGCACATGAGATTGCTAACAAAATCATGTCTTCCGTACAGTACTCTGGTCAAATCAAGGTTACTGTAGTGCGAGAGACACGTGCCGTTGCATACGCACGCTAAGTTGGCAGTGCCCCTTACACAACAAAAAGAGCGCAAGACGGTCAAGTCTTTGCGCTCTTTCTATTAGCCGTGGCTTTTCAAAAGGCACAATTATTTCTTTGTGCTGTTCAGCAGTTCAGCCAACTTGGCTTTTTCTTCCTCGCTCATCTGACTAATTTTTTCAATCAAGTCTTTATCGTTCTTTGGTATTTCTGTTACCTTGTTGATTTCTTCTTCGATGCCAGCTTGCGCGCGTCTAAATTCGTTAATGCTTTTGCCCAATCCTCGTGCTAGCTCAGGCAGTCTCTTTGCACCAAAGAAAATTAGAACGATGAGAAAGATAAGAAGCAGTTCTTGTCCGCCTAACCCAAACATTTTTTTCTCCTATGCTTTGTTTGCTTAATCTACGCAAAGTCTTAGAATTTCCATTCACTTCCCACGATTTTTATACTCAATGCGCACAGCTGTATGGGGCACTGCTTCCAGACGTTCTTTTGGAATCGGTAAGCCTGAGACTGCACAAATTCCATACGTGCCATTTTTGATGCGCTCTAAGGCTTTGTCGATGTAGCTCAAGTAGCGTTCGTCGCGAGCAATGAACATAAAGTGCTGCTCTCTATCCATAGTCTCTGTGCCATGGTCAGCCATGTGCATAGAGTAGCTGGAGTTATGTTCTTCGCGGTCGCCATCTTCGCTATAAGCGTTGCGCATGATTTCTAGGTCACGCAGGACTTCTGCACGCTTCTGTAGCAAGATGTTTTCAAAGTGCTTGAGCTCTTCAGGTGTCAGGTAGGTTTTGGTCAAGCGCTGTTCAGGCACCCCTCCACTTGACCCAGTAGTGGTCTGGGGTTGGACTTGAGATTCTGCCACTGGCTGCGGCTCAATGTCTTGCGGTTTTGCGACCGTTTCAGGCTTAGATTTGGTAGCAGCTTTTTTCGTTACTGCCTTCTCACCAGTCAGTTTTGTAGACTTTGCCGCAGCTCTTGCCTTCGATGACTTTGCTGTCGGCTTCTTTGCCTTTGAGCTCTTCTTTCTTTTTGCTGCCATACTCTACTACAGAATTAGGTTATACAAAAAACTATTTTTTCTCCAACTCAATGGTGCATGGCTCACCGTTGATATCCTCTACAAAGCGTGTACCTTTGTTGAGCGCAAAATCTAGCGCTACGGCTAGTGTCTCGTTTTGGATGTATTCTTTATTGCGCTCCAGTGCAGCCTGCAAAGTCTTTGTAGTATTGACACGCAAGAAAATTCTATCGGTAATGTCTAAGCCCATTTCTTTACGACAGGCCTGCACGCGACTGACAAACTCACGTGCCAGTCCTTCGTGAATGAGCTCTTCATTGAGTTCTGTGTCTAACGCTACTGTGAGCTTGAGTGCTTCATCTGAAGCAACCAGCCAACCTTCTAAATCTTCTGACAAAATTTCGACATCTCCTCTTTCCACCTTGACGCGTCGACCTGCCACTTCAAATTCGTATTCACCAGCTTTTTCTAATTCTGCAATTTCCTGCGCTGAGAAAGCTCGCACACGATTTGCCACAGCATTCACATCCTTACCAAACTTTTTGCCCAGTGTCTTGAAGTTTGGTTTTGCCTTTTTGCTGATGATGCCTGTCTCATCATCTACAAATTCTATAGCTTTGATATTGACTTCATCGAGGATAATATCTTTTACTTTTTCTAACTCCTCACGTGTCTGTTTTTCTAACACGGGTAAGAGCATTCGGCGAAGCGGTTGACGCACTTTTAGCTCAGCTTTTTTGCGTAGCGACAGCGCCAGCGAACAGATGCTCTGTGCTTTTTTCATGCGCATCTCGAGTGCTTTGTCAATTGCCGCTTCTTCAACTTCTGGGAAATACGACAGATGCACAGACTCATACGGCTCTTTGCCTGTAACCGTATTGAGATTACGATAAATTTCTTCTGCAATAAATGGGCAGAAGGGCGAGACCAGCTTTGCTACTGTTATCAAGCATTCGTAGAGCGTTTGATAAGCTGCCAGTTTATCTAAGCCCATCTCACCTTTCCAGAAGCGGCGGCGAGAGCGACGAATGTACCAATTTGAAAGATTGTTGACGGTAAATTCTTCAATCAGGCGCGTGGCGCTGGTCGGGTCATAATTCGACATCGCCTCATCGACGGCTTTGATGAGCGTGTTCAGCGATGAGAGAATCCACCTATCGAGCTCGGTGCGCTCTGCAAGGGGCAAACGCTCTTCTTTATACTCAAAGCCATCGACATTGGCATACAAGGCAAAGAATCTGTAACTTTCAATAAAACTGCGGAAAAACTTACGCTGCTCTTCAACAATTTCTTCCTCATCAAATGCTTTTGGTAACCATACTGGGCTTGAATTTACTAAGTACCACCGCAATGAATCTGCACCATACTTTTCTATTATCACAAATGGATCGACCACATTGCCCTTGGACTTGGACATTTTCTGCTTGTGTTTATCCAAGATGTGTCCATTGACAATGAGGTTCTTAAACGCTGGTTTGTCAAAAATCAGTGTAGCAATTGCATGCAGTGTATAGAACCATCCGCGTGTTTGGTCGACGGCTTCGCAGATGTAGTCGGCAGGAAAACTGCGCTCAAATTCTTCACGATTTTCGAAGGGATAGTGCCACTGTGCAAACGGCATAGCGCCTGAGTCGAACCACACGTCAATGAGTTCAGGCGTGCGAGTGAATTTTTTGCCATTCTTGATGAAGTAAATTCTATCGACAAATGGTTTGTGCAAATCGAGCTCTACAAGACCTTGGTCTAAGGCATCGCCCAGTTTGTATGTTTTGCCGTCAATGTCGATAAAGCCTTCACGCAGTTCTGCAATGGAGCCAATGCAGAAGAGATTGCCTGATGTGTGGTCATCTCCGATTTTGAAATCCTCAGATACCCAAATAGGTAGCGGTGTGCCCCAGAAACGCTCGCGCGACAGTGCCCAGTCTTTGTTTTCTTCTAACCAATTGCCAAAACGCCCTGTGCCAATTTCTGGCGGATGCCAATTGATTGTTTTGTTGAGTTCTACCATACGCTTTGCTACCGCCGTGGTGCGGATATACCACGACTCGCGTGCATAGTAAATGACAGGTACATCGTATCGCCACGAAAAAGGATAGCTATGCGTAATGGTTTCCTTGCGGAACAACTTGCCTGCCTGCTTTAGCTCGGCAATGATTTCAGGGTCTGCATCTTTGAAGAATTTTCCTGCGTAGCGCGGCACTTCGTCGGTAAACACGCCATTGCGTGCAATTGGCTGATACATCGGCAGCCCATACTTCTTGGAAATTTCATAGTCATCGGCTCCAAACGCTGGCGCACAGTGCACAATGCCTGTACCATCTTCTATGGACACAAAATCTCCCAGCGTTACAAAAAAAGCCTTTTCTTTGACCTTCAAGTGTGGCAAGAGCTGCTCATACTCCATAAACTCTAACGCTCTGCCCTTGAACTCTTCAAGCACTTCAATTGGACTTTCTCCTGCAGACTCGGCGAGCACATTTAGCCGTGCCTTAGCCAGTATGTAAATTTCATCTTCTACCCTTGCGCGCACATAATCGACCTCGGGATTGACCGCCAGACAAACATTTGAAATGAGTGTCCATGGCGTTGTCGTCCATGCCAAGAAGTACTCATTTTCACGATGCTTGAGTTTGAACTTGACATAGATACTTGGGTCTTTGACTTCCCTATAACCCAGCGCCAATTCGTGTGAACTTAGTACGGTCTCCGACCTTGGGTCTTGTGGAACAATTTTGTAGTCTTTGTAAATTAGTCCTTTGTCAAAGATTTGCTTCAAGCCCCACCACACTGACTCAATGTAGGCATTGTCGCATGTGATGTAGGCGTTTTCCATATCGCACCAGTATGCGATTCGGTCGGTGAGCTTGCCCCAGCCTTCTTTGTTATCTTGAATGTGGAAATAAACCAAGCGCCGTGCTTCTCGGTTGAATTCTTCAATACCGTAGGCTTCTACAGCCGATTTATTTTTCAGACCTAATTTTTTTTCAACGGCAATCTCTACGGGCAAGCCATGCGTATCCCAGCCAGCTTTGCGAGGCACACAGAAACCTTTGAGTGTTTTATATCGGCAAATGAGGTCTTTGGTCGTTCGACTCAAGACATGATGCACACCCGGCTTGCCATTGACTGTAGGCGGTCCTTCGTAGAAGGTAAACCTTGGCTGATGCTGACGCGTGGAAATGCTCTTTTCAAAAATGCGATGCTCTTTCCAGAAATTGAGAATCTCAGCTTCAAGAGCGCTGTATGTCAGGTCAGGAGGAAGTTCTTTGAACTTACGCATTACCGTATCTCTTCACGCTAACTTGGCTTGGTAGCACTCGTGCTCTTGCACGGCTTACAAAGTGTGCAAATATATTTGGCATTGCTTAATAAACAAAGAGAAATTTTCCAAATCCTTAAAAAAATTTGCCCTCATCACGATGATGAGGGCACACACCACTAAAATTTACTTCTTGTTGCCACCCGTTAGAGAATCGACGGTGCGGTTGATGGCTTTGCTGAACGCTTCAGCCAGTGTGGTTGCTGTCTTACCTCCTGCTTCAAATGCGCCTTCAACGACTTTCCAAGCATTGCTTGCACCCATGTCAGCAGCTCTGCCGATGCTGACTAGCACCTGCGTAATGACACCTCCGCGGACTTCGTCCATTTTTCCTCCAAAGTTTAAGTGTTAGCGAAGTGATTGATTTTTTACCACTTCTGCCTCTAACATCAAGAACGGTTTGAGAATTTCAGCACTGGCTAAAAAAGCGCGCCACCTTGAACAGGCTTCCGCGATGCACCCTCATCCTCACTTCATGAGCACCATTTTTTTGCTCGCCACATACCGACCACGACTCCCAACCGCCTCCAACCGATACACATACACCCCACTGCCCAATCCACTCCCCTCAAACCGCACCTCATACACCCCAACCCCCTGACGCACCCCTCCTACCACCTCCTTCACCAGCCGCCCTAACATGTCATACACCCGCACCCGCACCTCACTCTCCTCCGGCAACACATACCGTATCGTCGTCACAGGATTGAACGGATTCGGATAGTTCTGCATCAACTCATAGTCCCGACTCACGCGCTTGCCCTCTACCTCCACCCGAACCGCATAATCATGAACCGTCCCATCAAAATCCACCGACCGCAACGCATACACATAGCGCTCGCCCTCTCGCACCCGCTCATCTATGAACCGATACCGCCGACCCACGGCACTTGTGCCCGCGCCACGCAACGCCGCATGCTCTCGGTAGTCAGCAATGACTTCGCCGTTGCGCATGAGCATAAAGCCCGCATTGTCTCGCTCCGAGGCCGTCTGCCACTCCAGCACCACGCCCAGCACCGTCGCCTCTCCCTTGAACCCCACTAACTCCACTGGCAACGGGTCGTCCGTCGGATTCGTCGTGCCTAATGACACAAAGAAGGTGCTGTTCGCAACTACCGATTCCGAGAATGTGTCTGAACTAAAGGTCGTGGGCAGAGTGCTCGTGTTGACTGACAACGGTCCCCGACTTTGCCAGTTTCCACTGACGCGTGTGGCAATCTTGAGCGTTGTGTTGCTCGGCACCTGATTGACGGCATCATCGGCGTTGATTGCCATGTCCTGGACTTGTGATATCGTTACATTGTTGCTGCCCGTATTGAGAAAGCTGTAGTAGCGCAGGTCGGAGACTTTCTCCAAGGGGGAATTGACGCCTGCTAAGCTATTTGCATTGCCGTCAATGAGTTCTGCCCGCAGCGAGGTGCCTAAAAGAGGTGAGCCGTGAGTGAGATTTGACGATAGGTGGTGTTATCGCCGATGGGGAAGAGGTAGGTTTGTGAGACGCCTGTGACGGCGCGTTCAAGGCGGGCGTTGATGTGTCCAGAGGTGGGAGGAGTGACAGCACCTGTGGCACTGTTCAGCACGCGCACCACATCGCTGGCATTGACGCTGCTCACGATACCGCCTTGCAGGGTGAGCTGGTCATTAACGAAGACGCTACCGTTGGTGCTCTCCAGCGTTTTGTTGGCGCCCGAGATGGTCAGGCGGTGGTATTGTGTGTTAGGGGCAGTGCTTGGGTTGCGTGCCGTGATGGTCTGTAGCGCCGTGCCGTTGTAATCCACCGTGCCATTGGTGTTAATGCTGGTCAAATTCCAGCTATTGGGGATGCCTGAACTCGGCGATTGCTGCCTAAAAAAGGTCGGCGCATTTGGTGGCGGCAGCAGCGGATTTGAGCCAATCAGCGCGCCTGTTCCCATACCATGCACATCCCCGATGCGCAGTGTGGCATTTGTGCCCATAATCAAGTTAGAGGTCGCACCAGGCGGGGTTGGTCCAGTCTGTGTGGCAATCATCTCAGCACCATCTTGTGCAATGAGCGTGCCATTGAGCGTAAAGTTGCGGCCGTTGCTGCATGCAATCGCTGACCCACTCGGCAAGGTAATGCTCGCACCCAGTGGAATCTCCCACTTTGCCAAAATGTTGGTCTCGCCGCCTGTGCCCAGCCACACCACGCTCGGCACCGTGAAGGTCGCCGATGCTCCCGTCAGCCGAATCGTAGGGTCGGCACCGACGCCGAAGCGGTCGCCGCTGAAGCGACAAGTGTTTGCCAGCGACACATTTCCACCAAACTCTAAGATGTTGGTGCCTGAACCTGCGGGAAACGACAAGTTGCCCGCTAAGAATAGGGGCACAGAAAACGTGAAATTTCCATTGACGGTCAGTGTGGTGTTGCACGCATTGTTGCAATCCACTCCGCCCATGACCAATCCCGAGCCGCCTGTGGCTGATGTTGCTCCTGACACATCGCCCGTTACGGTCAGCGTCACGGTGGAACTTGGGCGGTTGTTGATTACCAACACTGTGTTGCTACTTGATGGAAAGGTGGTTGAGCTGGTGGCACTGCCGATGGAGAGGGTGCCGAAGGTATGGGCAAATGAACCGCCGCTGCCTACTGGCGTCAGGATGAAGACCCCACGCCAGAGCTCCACGCTGTTTGCCGTGATGTTGCCTTCTACAATGTTTGGGTTGTTGAAGAGGAAAAATGGTGGTGGAGGGGTTTGAGACTACGATGCCGCCGGTGTTGTTGATGACCAAGTTGTTGTAGGTGCGGGCGGTCACGGCTTGCGTCACGGTGCCGTTATACTCAATCGTGCCGTTGCTGGAAATGCTGGTCAAATCCCAGGTTGGTGGTGTTGGTGAGCCCGGTGATGTTCTTCGGATGAAGAGCGGGAAATTGCTCACGGGGTTTAAGACCGTACCATCGCCGAGCCCCTGTGGGTCTGCCACACGGATGATGCCGTTAAGTCCCATGGTCAATAGTGTTTGTCCTGAGCCATCGCCCGTAAAGGTTGAAATAAGTTCGGCGCCATCTTGCGCAACGAGCGTGCCATATACCGTTAGCCCAAACCCGCCATGAATCGCAATGCCAGAAGTGGGGGTCATGGTAACTTGTGAGCCTGCCGCAATCTCCCAGTTGGTGATGGCATTGGTCTCGCCATCTAAGCTTGATGTACCAACCCACACATTGGGATGCACTGTAAAGGTCTGCAAAGTTGTGCCAATGAAGCGGATGGTTGGCACAGACCCGCCGCCACTACGCCGCCCGTTGTAACGACTGCCATTTTTGAGCTTAAAATCTCCCTTAAAGTTGAACTCCATGGTTCCGTTTGCAAACCCACCTTTCGCAATATTTCCTGTACTTCCTCCTCGTATATCTCCTGCCCATGAGGAAAATATTGTCCCATTGCCCACTAAGTCCAAGCGTGCGCCTGAGAGGTCAAAATTTCCATCCACGGTCATTGATGGCACCAGAGGTGCTACCAATGTTCAACCCTGTTCCCGACGCTGGCGAAACCAGCATAATCGTCACGCCCTCATTTGCATGCGACAAGCTCGGTGCCGTGACATCTCCTGTCACCGTGAGATTGGTGGTGGCATTGGTGGCGCTGACCACAGCAATGCCCGTATTGTGCAGAACGCCATTTTCGCCATTAGGATCGGGACCATACACAGAGGTGCTGGTATTACTGCCAATTTGAATGCTCCCCACCGAGTGGGTGAGTGATGTATTATCCGCCCTGTTGAGAATGAGTATGCCTCTCTTAAGTATTAGGTTTCCTGAAATCTTCAATTGGGCGAGCACGACGGTGGGATTATCCTCACGATAGCGAGGTGTTTCATTGAGATAATCTATCGTTACAGCGAACCTCACCTGCCCAACCTGATTGTTAATCTCAAGCGATTGCATTTCTATTTCTATCGAGCTGCCGCCCGACTGCCCGATAGTTTGTGTCGCATCAGTCTCTGCGGGATCATCCAGCTCGTTTGGCAGCAGTGTTGCTGAAAAGTTTTCCATGATGACAGGACCTAAGTCAAAAGTTCCTGTGCCTATCAGGGATTGCGGTCCATATGTGCTGCGTGAAAATCTCGTGGTACAAACGGCAGTGCCTACCACTAAATCGACTGTTCCGTTATTTTGGAATGTTGTTGCCATGTTTGCTGGGTCGGTCGAGAGCGGTTCAAGCAGCAGCTGGTGTGTCGTAATCGCGCTGGGTTGTAGGGTTATTTTTCCTAAAGAGTTCACGGTTACATCGCGGGCTTTAAGCGTGCGCGCCGCCACATTGTCATACTCGAGGGTGCCGCCATCATCCACCGTCACCGAAGCCAGCGTGTTCGGCGGCGAGACGTCCAGCGTGACAATGTCTCCTGTACTGATAATTGCTTCATCTCCCTCCACAGTGCCCGGTACACCATTAGGCAACCAAGTTAATGGGTTGCTCCACGATCCGCTCTGAACACTGGTGTAAGTGATTTGCGCTACAGCAGTGGTGCAGAAGCAGAGTAGGCTCAGTGCCAAGAGCCATGCTTTTTTCCCTGTTGTCCCAAGATGTAAGTGCTTTCTCATTTTAACGCTCCTTTGTCTTGCATGCTGTCTCATGCGTTTTTGATTGATTAAAAGATTATCGTCAAAATCGAAGCAACGGACCCGGTCTATTGCGTGATGTCTATTGCGTGATAACTCACTGGGAATATTGAAACTGCAGTTTTGGGAGAGAGAGGGAACTTTTTGAAACTGCTTTGCAGAAAGAACGAAACTGATGCTGAAATATAGCACTTTTCTGCTTCTCAAGCAAGAAGTCCTTGTTGAAGGAGAGGGACAATAGGGTTTGCTATCCTCACTTTGTCATTGCTGAGCAAAGCGAAGCATCCACATCGCACTGGATTCCTCGCTTTGCTCGGAAATGACAAAAGCGAGCATCCACCATGACAAAAAGTGCTCGCTATGACCAAAAAGTGACTTGCCACGACAAAAAAGAGAAAAAGCATGCTTGAAATTTCATCCTCACTTCATGAGCACCATTTTCTTGCTCGCCACATACCGACCCCTCGCCGACACCGCCTCCAACCGATACACATACACCCCACTGCCCAATCCACTCCCCTCAAACCGCACCTCATACACCCCTGCACCCTGACGCACCCCACCAACCACCTCCTTCACCATCCGACCTAACATATCATACACCCGCACCCAAACCGCACTCTCCTCCGGCAACACATACCGTATCGTCGTCACAGGATTGAACGGATTCGGATAGTTCTGCATCAACTCATACTCCCGACTCACGCGCTTGCCCTCTACCTCCACCCGAACCGCATAATCATGAACCGTCCCATCAAAATCCACCGACCGCAACGCATACACATAGCGCTCGCCCTCGCGCACCCGCTCATCTATGAACCGATACCGCCGACCCACGGCACTTGTGCCCGCGCCACGCAACGCCGCATGCTCTCGGTAGTCAGCAATGACTTCGCCGTTGCGCACCAGCATAAAACCCGCATTGTCTCGCTCCGAGGCCGTCTGCCACTCCAACATCACGCCCAGCACCGTCGCCTCTCCCTTGAACCCTACTAACTCCACCGGCAAGGGGTTATCCGTTGGATTCAATGTGCCCAAAGTAAAGTATTCCAACTGCCCTACCGTGCTAAACGCCCCAGCCGGAAACGACGCCGAAGTCAGCGTCCCAGCATTTGCTGGCACAGGCGCCGATTGACCGTAGTTGTCATACGGTCCGTTAATCGTGTTAGACCGATGTGCCATGACCACACTCGTGCCCCCTGCATCCACGCCATCATTCGGACCATAGTCTAACGAAATAGACTGTGCGCCCGTCCATGTTCCACTTACCCGTGAGCCCAGCCAGTAGCGCACATTTGATACTTCTCCCGGTGGCGGTGGAAAGGTGCCGCCCGCCGCACGCGGACTTTGACGAATCTCCCGAAAGCCGATGATGGCGCTGCTTGCCGTCACATCGTTGAGCGTTAGTGGTCGGTAGTCGTCGGCATCGCCGATGGGGTAGAAGTAGTCTTCGCTGCCCGTGCCCGTCAGGGTGCGTTCAAGGCGGGCGTTGATGTGTCCTGAAGTGCGTGTGACAGCGCCCGTTGCAGTGTTCAGCACGCGCACCACATCGCTGGCATTGACGCTGCTAACAATGCCGCCTTGCAGGGTGAGTTGGTCATTAACAAAGACGCTACCGTTGGTGCTTTCCAGTGTTTTGTCGCTGCCCGAGATGGTCAGGCGGTGGTATTGTGTGTTGGGCGCTGTGCTCGCGTTGCGTGCTGTGATGGTCTGCAGCGCCGTGCCGTTGTAATCCACCGTGCCATTGGTGTTAATGCTGGTCAAATTCCAGCTATTGGGGATGCCTGAAGCAGGCGATTGTTGCCTAAAAAAGGTCGGCGCATTTGGCGGCGGCAGCAGCGGATTTGAGCCAATCAGCGCGCCTGTTCCCATACCATGCACATCCCCGATGCGCAGTGTGGCATTTGTGCCCATAATCAAGTTAGAGGTCGCACCAGGCGGGGTTGGTCCAGTCTGTGTGGCAATCATCTCAGCACCATCTTGTGCAATGAGCGTGCCATTGAGCGTAAAATTGCGGCCGTTGCTGCATGCAATCGATGAGCCGCTGGGCAAGGTAATGCTCGCCCCCGTAGGAATCTCCCACTTTGCCAAAATGTTGGTCTCGCCGCCTGTGCCCAGCCACACCACGCTCGGCACCGTGAAGGTGGCCGATGCTCCCGTCAGCCGAATCGTGGGGTCGGCACCGACGCCGAAGCGGTCGCCACTGAAGCGACAAGTGTTTGCCAGCGTGACATTCCCACCAAACTGCAAAGTGTTGGTGCCTGAACCTGCGGGAAACGACAAGTTGCCCGCTAAGAATAGGGGCACAGAAAACGTGAAATTTCCATTGACGGTCAGTGTGGTGTTGCACAAGTTGTTACAGTTGATTCCGCCCATCACCATGCCCACGCCGCCTGTGGCTGAGCTTGCCCCTGAGACATTGCCCGTCACGGTCAGCGTCACGGTGGAGCTTGGACGGTTGTTGATTACCAACACTGTGTTGCTACTTGATGGAAAGGTGGTTGAGCTGGTGGCACTGCCGATGGAGAGGGTGCCGAAGGTATGGGCAAATGAACCGCCGCTGCCTACTGGCGTCAGGATGAAGACCCCACGCCAGAGCTCCACGCTGTTTGCCGTGATGTTGCCTTCTACAATGTTTGGGTTGTTGAAGAGGAAAAATGGTGGTGGTGAGGGGTTTGAGACTACGATGCCGCCGGTGTTGTTGATGACCAAGTTGTTGTAGGTGCGGGCGGTCACGGCTTGGGTCACGATGCCGTTATACTCAATCGTGCCGTTGCTGGAAATGCTCGTCAGGTCCCAGTTCGAAGCTGGCGGAGCGAAGCCCGCTGCCGTTCTTCGGATAAAGAGCGGGAAATTGCTCACGGGGTTTAAGACCGTACCATCGCCGAGCCCTTGTGGGTCTGCTAATCGGATTCGACCATTGCTTCCCATCGTGAGGATGGAACTGCCTGTCGGTGTTCCCGTCGTGGTAGCAATTAGTTCTGCGCCGTCTTGGCATGTCAGCACGCCCTGCACACTAAGCGAACGCCCGTTGTTGCACGCCAATACAGAACCTGATGTCATGGTCAGGCTTGCGCCTGCATTAACTTGCCAATTGCATAGCACATTGCTTTGGTTTCCTGCAGTTCCCAGTAGCACTTCTGGTGGCACTGTGTAGGTCGCTGATGTTCCTGTAAAGTTTACCTGAAAATTGCCCGGCGTAGCAGTAAAGCGATAGGCATTAAAGCGAGAGTTTGGCGACGAGATGATGAAATTTCCGCCCAAGTTTAGCGTGTGACTGCCTGACGTGGTTATGCTGGTGTTGCCAGCAAAAAAGAGCGGGATACTGAAGTTAAAGTTGCCACTGATGTTGAAGTTGGTTACGCATGCCGCATTACAGCTCTGACCGCCCATGATAAGCAATACGCCGCCTGTGGCACTTGGGTCACCCGTTACATTGCCTGTCACATTGAGATTTACGGTCGTGTTGGCGCGGTTATTGACCACCAGCGCTGTATTACTCGTTAGAGTTGAAAAGTTCGTCGAGCTGGTCGCGCTGCCCATTACAATGTTGCCAATAGGATGAGTGAGCGTGCCTGACCCTGTCGTTGGCGTGAGCACGCATACACCGCGGCGAATGATGAGCGAATTTGCCGCGACCACGCCATCCGCAATGCAGGGATTGCTGGGTGGTGAACCTATAGTCAGACTGCCATTGGGGTTATTGATTTCGAGATTGTTATACGATGTGGCTGGCGTTGCTGTGGAAAGGTCAGTAATACGCTGCGTGTTACTTGGACCTGCACCATTATACTCGACGGTACCGGCGCTGGCTAAGCCTGTAAGGTTCCAGTTCTGTGGCGCTCCCCGGCGCGTGATACAAAATGCAAATGGTGTTGCAGAACTGCCATTGCCTAAGCCATTTGGGTCTCTCACCACTAACCGTCCATTTGGACCCATTTCCAGACGCGGACTTGTTGACCCTGTGCCTACATTTGCACCCGCTATCTCTCCATCATCTTCTACAATTAGCGTGCCATTGATAAGCAGCCGCCGCGCTGGCACTGCCGCAATCGTTACACTCGATCCATTTACTACGTTATAGACCCCATCAATATCCATGACGGTGCTGGCATTTGCCAGCGGGGCGTCTGTAAATACCACATATGGCACATTGTAAGTTGCCGGGTTTGCTAATGTGCCACCCCTCAGAATCAATCTTGGAGTCGTGGTTCCCGGACCATTGCCATTAAATCGACTGTCCGTATTAGAGATGATGAAATTTCCTGTGTTCGCTGTGTTGAGCGTCCCAACAGAAAGCGTCATGCTGCCCACAGACCCTTGAGAATAGCCCGCCAGCCGTCCATTGCACACAATGCCGATGCGTGAGGTCGCGATAAAATTGCCTTGCACATCGAGCGTGGCACTGCCGCCATTGCAATTTGGAGACGCCAGTCCCAACGACACGCCTCCATTTATATTAGAGTAATTCGCATTTGCCTCAAAATCTCCTGTAACCGTCACTTTGCAGTTGGAATTGGTGGCATTGTTTATCGCGATGGCAGTGTTGACTGTAACTGTAAGAGGGCACTTGGATAATTGTACTTGATGCACTGCCTAAAGAGAGCCTGCCGATGGTGTGTTCTCGGGTTACATTGTTGTCGGAGCAGAACGACACGACGCCGAGCTGCACCTCCATGGTGCCTGTTACCGTGATATTGCCCACAATGTTGGTGATGTTATTGACCGTGAAAGCAGTTGGGAACAAAGTAGTTACAAAAGTACCCGCATTGTTGACAGTCAGGTTATTGAATTGGGTGGTGCCGGCGCCGCCCACATTCTGCGGTCCTGTGCCATTGAGCGTCACGGTTGCAGTGCTGATAAAGCCGCCGCCTGCTCCTACGGAAAGGTTACGCTGAATTTGTATGTCATTCTCAATTGTAACCGTACCTGTGCCCGTCTTAATAAAATCCCGCACAAATGTTCCTGCAGGAATGTTCATAATCGTGCCATCGACGTTGTTAAACACCACATCATCACCGTTAATTGGCACCTGATTGCCAACCCAGTTTGATGCCACATTCCAATCCCCGCCTGTCGTCAAAGCCCATGTCCGCGTCATTTGCCCTGATGCTTCTTGCGTGAAGAAACTGCTGGCTAACGCAGTCCATACTCCCAGTGCCATAAAGGCTTTCAGCCAGATGCGCATGGTGCGCCCACTCAAGTAAAATTTCATCATGGTCAGTTTGCTTTAGGTTGTTTGACAATTCTTGACAAATTAAGTGAAAACCACAAAAGTGCTTGGCATAACATCGCCCTATCATGCTGAACAAAGTGAGCATCCACGCGCTAGATTCACCTCACCCTGTTTCGGCGATGCCGAAACGTCCCTCTCCTTTTGGAAATAGTAGGGTGAGGTTCGCCATCCCTGCCCTGTTGAACTCCGTGACACTCCCACACTGGAT
>AFSR01001265.1_pt1 | contig 40406 bp, 26 predicted proteins | sample 296848 | NCBI WGS metagenome assembly AFSR01 (sample SAMN02954305, study PRJNA68063) | hot springs metagenome | biome: terrestrial; feature: Mushroom and Octopus hot springs; material: microbial mat core samples; isolation source: Yellowstone National Park Mushroom and Octopus hot springs ...
TCTCTGCAATCCATCTTACTACTTTGGTTTGCGTTGATAAACCCCTTGTTGAACTGCTGCTATAGACGAATGTGGAAACACATGTGAAACTTGGTGTCGGAGCGACATCCAATTACTCATCCACGCCGTCGTCATGATTAACTTTGTAGCCGTGTTGCCTTGCATATTCCATTAATTTTTCGCGGAGAATTTTGCGACCACGATGCAATCTTGAGCGCACAGTACCAATGGGGCAGTCGACCATGTTGGCAATTTCTTCGTATGTGAATCCCTCTATGTCGCAGAGCTGCACCACTTCTTTGAAATCTTCTGGCAGACTCTCTAACGCTTGGGCTACCTCATCATCGAGCAGCTCTGCAAACATTTTCTCTTGCATGTCATTGGAATCTAAAGAACTGTGCTTCACGGAGTGATAAAACTCCTTTATCTCATCGTAGTCTACTTTGTCAGGCTCTTTGGATTCTTTACGATATTTGTTGATGTAGCTATTTTTCAAAATCCGAAACAGCCATGCTTTACAGTTCGTTCCTTTCTCAAAAGAGTCAAAGAAGCGATACGCCTTCATGTAGGTTTCTTGTACAAGGTCGTTAGCATCTTCTGGATCGCCTGTCATGCGCAAAGCAAAGTTGTAGAGCGAATCGATGTGCACCATCGCCTCCCTTTGAAAATCGCGCTGCTTTTCAATTTCAGCACGCGTAAGCTTCTCAGGCTCTTTGGCTCGTGTTGCTGCCTCGCTTTGCATCAAGTCCTCATCCGTGAGCGCTTCCACTGCATTGAAATCCGCAATCTCCTCTTGCGTCAGTGTGTCGGCTGGATGTACTACTGGCAATGCAGAATCAGGCAGAGACAAATGTGCCTGCTTTGCCTGTTCAGCGGCCGCAGCAGTCACCGGTGTAGGCTGTGATGATTTCTTTGCCGCTTTTGCTTTGCCCGACTTTGCCTTAGATGGGGCTTTGCTCTGCTTTTTGTCCGCTTTGATGGAAAGTATTAGCATGTAGAGTTTCCTTTCGACAGTTGCGCCACACATAACTCAATGCGACTCCTTGACTTTTTTGTTTCAGTACTTCATAGCTTTCTTCACACTTCATCATGGCAAGCTATGAAGTTTCGGCGAGAGTTACAACCTGAATCCTCCATAATCGGATTTCTTCCCTTGTCGTTCCCTTTGCGACACTGATTAGAACCTGTCTTAATTGTGTCTCATTCGTGCTCTAGCGTTATGATGCGCTCCCTTTGGCATCCCCGATTCGTTCATCGGCTTCAAGTGAGAGGTAGTGTTCCTGCACTTGCACTTGGCGCAAGGCGCGCACAGAGCTGCAAATCCATACTGCGTCTGCTGTCAGCACGTCATCTAAGTACAGCACTTTTTCTTGAGCGTGTGGCTGGGTTTGCAAGAAGTGTTTTCTGTAAATGCCATCCAATACGCCAGATGAGAGCGGGGGCGTCAGGTATCGCTCGCCTTTCTTTACGATAACATTGCTTATTGCCCCTTCCGTGAGCTCTCCACGTTCGTTGAAAAACAAGACATCTGTAAAGCCCTGTTTTACCGCCTTCTGATACAGTGCGTCGTAGAGTGGGCGATAGGTGGTTTTATGGCGATAAAATTTATCTTGCGACGATGTCCGTTCCCGTGCCAACGCTACTTTGCACATGCCCACCTCTTCTTGCTCATAGAGTTCGCTATAGTCGCACTTTATTTTTCCTTCCGAATTGAGCCGAAGACGCACTCGGTAGTCTTTCTTGGGGTCAAAAAATTGGGTGAGCTGTATCAGCTGTGCCTCAATTTCAGCTTGGTTACATTCAAAGTCGAAGTAGTGCGCCGAATCAGCCAAGCGGGCAAGGTGCTCACTGAGAAAGAGATACTTACCACATTTACTGCTCCATCGCAAGGTTTCAAGCAACTCAAATTGCGGGGCAGGTGCAGTAAAAAACCGCGCTTTCAGCTGACATTCGTCAAATTCTTGCTTTGCGTCTGAATCCCACACAATGCCACTGCCGATACCGCACTCACCTTGCCCATTTTGCAATACCACGGTGCGAATTGCCACATTGAAAACGGCTTCTTGATGCGGCGAAATAAAGCCGATTGCACCTGTGTAGATACCGCGCGGCTCTTTTTCCAATTCCCCAATAATTTGCATGGCACGAATTTTCGGCGCGCCAGTAATTGAACCGCATGGGAAAATTGCTTTGAAGAGCTCAAGATAAGTTTTGCCTTCTTGCAGCTCGGCTTGAACCGTAGAGGTCATTTGCCAAAGGGTTTCATATCGCTCCACTTCGAAGAGGGCAGGTACCGATACGCTGGCGCATTTTGCCACGCGTCCCAAGTCGTTGCGAATGAGGTCGGTAATCATCAAGTTTTCGGCGCAATTTTTTTCGTCATGGCGCAGCATTTGTGCCAGTTTGTCATCTTCTTTCGTCGTCAGCCCGCGCCGCATTGTGCCTTTCATCGGCTTGCAAATGAGCTTTGAGCCAGTGCGTCGGAAAAAGAGTTCAGGTGAAAAAGATAGCACGGTTACATCTGCTGTTTTCACGATTGCGCTGTATGGCACACGCTGTTTGGCTTTTAGCCAGCGGTAGAGCGATAGTGCCGAGCCCTCGAAGCGAAAGCGCAGTTTCGTGGTGAAATTGATTTGATAGACATCGCCAGCACGGATGTAGTCCCGAATGTGCTCGATATTCTTCGTGTATTCCTGCTCCGCTGCTGCCAGCTGCGTGTCGCAGACCTGAAAGTCTTCTACAATCGGCGCTTTGACCAAGTGTTCTGCCCTGCCTATCAGCTCGCCTCTGCCATGATGAAACACCAGTGGCGGTTCATAGACGCCTAACCAGACCAGTGGATATGGTAGCTCGTGCTTCAAGCTCTGCAAGCAGGGCTCGAAGGCAAAGCCAGCTTCGTAGGTCAAGTATCCAGCTATGAAGTAGCCACGCTCGAGGAAATGCTCCAGTTCAGCCAAAAGCGCTGGCACTGCGTCCAAGCGATGGGTTGAAAGCTGCGCAACAGGTTGATGAAACAAAAATGAACGAAAGTTGTCCTCGCTGAAGCGAGCGGTTTCTAAGAGCACGCTATCAGTTGCGCTGTTTAGCGCGACATAAAACGCATCGGGTAGCTGAATGTGGCGTTTAGGGCTCACTGCGGAAAGTTGTAGTAAGGTGAAACCAGCACATAGACTAGTACACCTGTTACGGCGACGTAGAGCCAGAGTGGCAGGGTCCAGCGCGCAATTTTCTTATGCTTATCGAACTCGCCGCGCCATGAGCGAGCAATTGTAAAAAGCGCCAGCGGCAGAATGATTGCAGCCAGAATGATATGAGAAATCAGCACAAAAAAGTAGAAGTAGCGAATAGCGCCTTCGCCACCGAACTTTGTCGCCGGTGCCTGCGAGTGATAAATCACATATGAGATGAGAAAAATGCTCGAGAGCACAAAAGTACTCATCATCAATGTTTTATGCAGGGCGATATTTTTGCTGCGGACAGCAAAGTAAGCCACCACCAGCAATATGGCACACGTGCCATTGATAAACGCATGAAATTTTGGCAAGTAGGAGACATTGATGCCGCTCTCGATAGCAAGGACTTGCGGGAAGAAAATCAAAAACGCCACTAAGCTCACGACTACGATGGAGAGCGCATAGACTATCAGAGCAAGTGTCTTTTCACTGGCTTGTTTCAAATCCAAGGTTGCCATTTGTCTTTACTCCTTTCAGTTTTGTTGTGATTCAGCCGCTTTTTTGCGTGCTTCAGCTTCTTCGGCAAGAAATGGTTTGGCTAATTCACGCACTTGGGTTTTTAGCACAGAGATGCTAGCGTTGTCATTATGGTTGAAGTAACCACGAATTTGTCCTTCTTGGTCAATGAGAATGAGCTTGGTGCTGTGTCCTGCAGGCAGATTTTCGGCTGGTAGCATAAATCCTTTTTCCGAGAGTGTAATCACGCTGTCAATTGAGCCGCGTAAAAATCGCCAGCGCAAATCCACCACTCCATTTGCGGCGGCATACTCACGCAAGACTTCAGGCGTGTCGTATTCTGGGTCGACGGTTACCGAGACAAACTGCACGCGTTGTGAAGACGCATAGAGTTTATAGAGTTCTGCCATTTGCTTTGTCATGATTGGGCATGCACCGGGACAGCGCGTAAAGAAAAAATCCCAAATGGTGATTTTGCCTTGCAGGTCTTTTTCAGTGAAGGTATTGCCATGCTGGTCTTGGAGCGAGAAGGCTGGCACTTTGGCAATGACAGGGATTTCTTGGCGTGAAAAATCTGCCTTCTGGATGGCAAATACTGCAACAAGCGTTATCGCTACGACACTTACAGCAAAGAGAAAAATTGTGCGCTTACTACTCATAACAACTTATACGAGAAAGTTAAAGTGTAAAGTTAACGAATTTGCGGCAATTGTGCTACGATTGTAACTCTATTGCAGAAAACTTGACGAAAGCATATATTTGGCGCTCATTTTTCAAGACACCCTGAAACTATACAAGCCATGGCAACAAAGAAAGGTAACCGTGTCGTTATCACCTTAGAATGCACTGAGGCACGCAAGGAGGGCAAAACCCCTTCGCGATACACGACCGAAAAAAATAAGCGCAACGATCCCGAGCGACTTGAGCTGATGAAATATAACCCCTATCTCAAACGCCGCACCCTTCACAGAGAGGTTAAGTAAAGGGTTTGGTCTTGTAAAAGCATTCTAAAACCGTGATATTTAAGGCGTAGCTCTCTACGCCTTTTGATTTTAATTGTTGCAAACACCGCATATGCTTCGTTGGAATAGCGTGCTGCTTGCTTTCCTTTTTGCGTCTTCTCTTGCTTCAGTTTTTGCTCAAGATGTTCAGCCACCAATTAAGGCAGATAAACTGAGCTTTATTTCCAAGACAACTTGCGGCGTTGATGTCTTTTTGGAAAAGCATCCTCAAGCTGATGGGCGTGGGGTAATAATCGTCATTCTTGACACTGGGATAGATATGGGCATTGAAGGATTGAAGCAAACTTCGCTTGGCACGCCTAAGGTCATTGATGTGCAAGATTTTTCGGGCGGTGGCGATGTGCCGCTTATCAAAGCGAAAGTGTTGATGCAAGACGGTCGCGTGGAGTTAGTCGATACAGTGCATGCACTTCGCTTGCGAGGCATTGAGTCTTTGCCCAAACCTGCAGACGGGCTTTACTTCATCGGTGCTTTTGATGAATCTCGGTTAAAAAATAGCGAAGTATCGGACGTTGATGGCGACGGAAAATCGGAAACGGTGTTTGGCATTGTGGCTTACCGCACTCACGATGGTGCAGTTGCTTTTGTGGATTGTAATGCCAATGGCAATCTTGCCGATGAAAAACCGCTTCGCACCTACAAGGAGCGCTTTGACACTTTCACTTTCACGCCCAAAGACAGCACGAAACTGCCCGTTATGACCTGTGCGCTGAACATCTTTCTTGAGCGCAATCTTGTTGTGCTGCACTTTGATGATGGTGCGCATGGCTCGCATGTTGCTGGCATTGCCGCTGGCTACAACATCTATGCTACTCCACTACAACCGGGCTACAACGGCATTGCACCGGGCGCTGAGCTTATCAGCCTAAAAATCAGCGACGGGAGAATCGGACAATTGAGCACCACAGGCAGTATGAAAAAGGCATACGACTATGCGGCACATCTAGCACGAACACAACCGAAGCCTGTGGTGGTAAATATGAGTTTCGGCGTTGCTTCCGAATTAGAAGGACATGCCGATATAGAAAAGTATTTGGATTCGCTTCTGGAGGTTACCCCAAATCTGTATGTGTGTGTCTCCAATGGCAATGAAGGACCGGGCATTTCATCAACGGGGCTACCTGCATCAGCGTCGCGAGTCATTTCTGTTGGCGCCCTGCTCAACCGCGACATTGCCTACGATGCTTATAGCTTAGACCAGAAAGAGCATAGCATTTGGAGCTTTAGCAGCCGCGGCGCAGAGACGCCGAAGCCCGACCTTGTTGCGCCCGGCTCGGCATTTTCTACCGTGCCGAATCATTCTCAAATGCCGCTGATGAGCGGCACCAGTATGGCTTCGCCACATGTATCGGGCGCAATTGCCTTGCTACTTAGTGCCTTGCTGAAAGAAGACCCAGAAGGTGTGAGGGCAGGTTTTTACTCGCAGAGCGTGATAAAGCGTGCCTTGCGTGCCTCTGCTCGCCCATTAGGTCCCACATTAGCTTACAACGAGCTCGATTGTGGCGCAGGCTTACTTAATGTGCCACGCGCACTTGACGCCTTGCGCGCCTATCGCAAGAGCGGCTTTGCAGAGCGCGCCATTGACTACACCATACGCGTTGCCTCCACTGTTCATGGCACAGAGTATGGCATGTCTGCTGCGTATCATCGTAGCACGGTCATTCCCGAAGCGGAGCTTTTTCAAGTTTTGCCAAAATTTCCTCCTAGGATGAGCCCCGCTGAACAGGAAAAATTTTTCCGCGTGCTTGAACTGCGCTCAACAGCACCATGGCTACGACTTCCGCAGAAAAACGTGCTGATGCGCGGCAGTGCTGGCACCACGGTTCGTGTCATTTACGACCGCAGACAACTTCGCACTCCCGGTCTTTACCACGCTAAGGTCATTGCCACTTCGGCGCAGCGCTCCTCCCAATCTTCTTTCCCTGAAGTGGAGTTTGAGCTACACAATACGCTTATTGTGCCATACACCTTCAATAACGAAGGGCTGATTACCTTGTCGCGCCAAACCCTTAAGCCCGGTGAAATTCGTCGCTACTTCTTTGCTGTGCCAAAAGGCGCTTCATCTTTTACCGTGAGTGTTCAGCGAGAAAAAGGATTTGATTGCGAGGTTACTGGTGCAGTGGTTTCCCCAAAAGGCGCTGTGGTTACACCTATTCCGCTCATTCCTGATGGGGAAAATGAATCCAGCGTCAGTGTGGTGCGGCAGTTGGAACCGGGCGTCTATGAGGTGGTCGTGCAAGCTGAAAGCAGTGCCAAAACACTTTCGCGCTTTAGCTTGGAAGTCATGATTGAGCGCGTGAGCTTCGACATCAAAACCCTCACGCCTACGCTTCTGCAAGCTACGGTTACCAACTCCAACACTAGCATGGTACGTGGTAGCGTGAGTGCCAGAATTGGCTCTTACAGTCGCACCATCATTGACACACTCTACGCTGGACAAATCTATCGCTTGCCTGTAATGCTTAACGCATCAGACGCTTCGCTGACCATGCGTGTATCCATGAGCAAGGAAGACTACAACAAAAACACCGACATTGCCTTGATGATTGTCGATAGCACCGGTAGAAAACTTGCGTCGCTTTCTGTAGATGCCGCCGATGAATCCTTGCGTCTTATTAATCCCTACGATAAGCCAGCGCAAGTCTTCTTTGAAATTCACTATGGCTTTGCTTACGATAACCCCAATAATTTTGCGCGTCTGATTATTTCAGAAATTCATGGCATTCAGCCCATTTTCCTTGAAACCAGCGGAAATGCCGCAGTGGAACTGACACCCTTTATCCCTGTCACGTTCGAGTGGCGTATTCCTTCTCTGCCTAGCTTGCCAGCGGGCTACCACTACGGCGGCGATATGCGTTTTGAAGATTTATTCAACCGCTTGCAATCTATCCAGCCTTTTACTTTGCCTGCTGCGCCATAGCTTATTTCAAGGTGCCTTTTGTTGAGGCAATTTGGTCTGAAGACACCTTCACTGCATGACGCAGCGCCACGGCAAAGGCTTTGAAGAGTGCTTCGATTTTGTGATGCGTGTTTTTGCCGTAGAGTATTTCCAGATGAATGTTGGCTTTGAGATGTTCTGCCAGCGAGAAGAAAAAGTGCTCTACCATTTCGGTTGCCATATCGCTGATTTTGGCGCGTGAAAATTGCGCGCGAAAGACGAGGTAACTTCTGCCGCTTAAATCCACGACAGCGCGCGCCAGTGTCTCATCCATTGGAACGAAAGCATAACCGTAGCGCTCAATGCCAACTTTATCGCCGAGTGCATCTGCCAGCGCATGCCCCAGCGCTATTGCTATATCTTCCACGCTGTGGTGGTCGTCGACATGCAGGTCACCTTTGCAGCTAAGTTGCAAGTCGATGCGCGAGTGTTTGGCAAAAAGTTCGAGCATGTGGTTCAGGAAGTGGATGCCCGTTTGAATGTCGTAGCACCCTTCGCCATCGAGATTGAGCGAGACGCTAATATCGGTCTCTTTTGTTTTGCGCACATAGGTGGCTTTGCGCTGCGGTCTCTCTTTGTGTGGGGCTTTGCCGTTGCGTGAGCGTGCCGACGCCTTGCGCGTAAGGTCTTGTGATGCATTCATAGCTAAGCAGATTCGTGATGCGAGTCTAAAACTTTTTGCTTTTGGTCTAAAATGGTGCGTATGGCTTGAGCTAAATCGCTGAAGCGGACGATGTGTTCATGTTTTGGTCGTGCAGCAACCGTTGCGGCAGCAAGTAACAGCGCATTTTTTACATCTCCGCCTGATGCACCAAGTGAAAGTTCAGCGAGTTTTTCAAAATCCAAATCGGGCTCCACTGGTAACTGCGGTGGCAGATGCACGCGCCAAATTTCCTTCAACTGCGCTTTTGCAGGCAGGCGAAACTCAATGTGAGCAATCATTCGGCGTAGAAATGCTCTATCGTAATTGCTCACCAAGTTGGAAGCGAAAATGACCAATCCGTTGAAACGGTCGAGCTCAATGAGCGTGGTGCTTCGTGTGAGATTGACGCTATGGTCTGTCGATTGTGTAATGGTGGTCAAGCGTTTGCCTAAGATGGAATCGGCTTCGTCAAAAAAGAGCACGGCACCAGTGCTGGCGGCTTTGGCAAAAGCGGCTTTGATGTTTTTCGGCGTCTCACCTACGTATTTTGACTCCAACTCTGCATAGCTTACCATCAAAATTTCTTTGCCTAAGGCATTGGCAATAGCTTCCGCTGCCAGTGTTTTACCCGTGCCGGGCGGACCATAGAAATTCAGTGCCACTTTGCGCCCGGTTCGGTCTATGGATTGCAAATTCCATGTTTCATAAATCAGGCGTTGCTGCTCGATGAGCGTGAGCACATCTTGCAAAGCTTTTTGTGTTTTGCTGTCCAAGATGAGCCGATCGAGCGAATAGAGCGGTTTTTGGGGCACGAAGTTTTCGAGACGTTTGCGAATGTCGCTGTCAGGAAGATGTGTGGCGCCATTGCGTGGTGCCGCATTTTTTTCAGCCAGTCCGCTTTGCTCTAAGCGCGCTTTGTGCGGATTGAAGTTGAAGGTCATTTCAGGTCGGTGCAAATGCGTGCTGAATTTGACCTTGTTTATCATTTTGCGCAGTTCAGCCACGAATGCGTTGGTCAGCGCGCTTTCCAATTCGCGCGCCGAATCTTTGCCCTCGGCGGCACACACTGGACAGTACAGCATCGGTAACCCTTCCAGCTTCGCATTCAGCTCGGGCACCTGCTTGACACCGCGATACGAGAGCACCAAGGGGACTTTATGAATTGGACAAATTTCTGCCGACATTCGTTATCTAAAGGTTTCTTTTTCGCACAGGCCACACCACATAGACTCATGTGCGTTCAAACTTGCTTTTCAGCATCTTCAATTTGCAATTCGGCATGCGAAAATTCTAACACTTTTGCAGCTTATTTAAGCAGCATCATTTTTTTTGTTTGAACAAAATTGCCAGCTTGCAATCGGTAAAAATACACCCCGCTTGCTAAGCCACTAGCGTTGAAGAGCACGCTGTATTGTCCTGCGGCTTGACGCTCATTGACCAAAGTCTGGACCTCGCGTCCGAGCACATCATAGATTTTCAGGCTCACTGTGGCGCTCTGCGGCAGTTGATAGCGAATAGTGGTGCTTGGGTTGAAAGGATTTGGATAGTTTTGTTCCAATGCAAAGGTTTTGGGCATGGGTTGCTCCTCTGCTGGCGTTGAAAGCGGATTTTGGATGACCACTGCATCTGGCGTTGTCGAGAGCGTGAAAATTGCTGTGCCAAATGGCGGTAGCGTGATAGATACAGCACTTAGTTCAGCGCCACGCACTTGCCGGCGTGTGTTGTCGTAAAGATTGTTGAGAAAATAGGTTGCGTTGTCTTCAATACCGCCTGTAAAGCTCACCAGACCGGGCGCACGCAAATTGAAGGTAGCACTCTGTGTTTGGTTGGAGAAATTGACAACGGTTATTGCATTTTGATTTTCAAACGGTCGCGTGAAGGCATAGATGAAATCGTTGTTGTTGCTTGGCATGAGGCGCTGAAAGTTTTGTGTCCAAAATGCTGGGAATTGTGCGCGAATGTGTGCCAGCCGTTGATAGTGTGGCATCAGTAGCGTGCGTCCCGGATGGTTCCAGTCAATGATGCCGCGGCGGCGCACGTTGAGGTCTGGTTCGCCCAAGTTGGTTGCCGTGGTCGGAAATCCTGCCCCGACTTCTTGACCGCAGTAAAGCATCGGATGTCCGGGCGCTGTGAAGATGACGCTTGCCATTGCCATCGTGCGCCGGTATGCCGTTAGCGTGTCGGCTGTGCGATAGAGAAAAGCAATGCGGTCTTCGTCTTTATTTTCCAAGAAGCGCATGTAGAAAGAGTTTGGTCCGGGATAGTAGCCGCCGTTGAAGAGTTCATTGTGCAGGGCGTTAATGGCTTGCGGCGTGAAGTTAAAGCCTCGAATGACGCCGCCATAGAGTTTCCAGTCGTAGCCAGCATCGGCGCCGCCGCGCAGGCCGCCAGATTGATGGTCTGCAAAAATGCTCTCGCTGCCAATGCCCGTTCCATCTGCTTCCGCCAGCAAATAAATATCGCCTTTGATGCGTTTTAATTCTCGCCGCAGAAATTCATCGAAATTGGCTCGCCCGTTGCGTCGGTGCGGTCCCCAGTAGACATCGAAGCGGAAGCCATCGAGGTCAAATTCCTTGAGCCAATGTTTATAGACCTCGAGCATGGCGTGACGCGCATCCAAATCGCTCCATTCAAAATTGAGCAAGGCTTGGCTAAAGCCGCCGTAGAAGACAAACCCTGCCGCATCGGTGCCCCAGCCCAACCCATTAGTGTTTGTTGCCGGTCCTGATGTCGGAATGGTGCGTTGATACCATGTAAAGTGTGGGGAGCGTCGTCCTAAGGTGCGTGCGCTCACTGCCCAAGGATGGTTGCGCCCTGTGTGGTTTGGCGTAACATCCAAAATGACTTTCAAGCCCAGACGATGCGCTTCACTCACGAAGTCCTTGAAATCTTGCCTTGTGCCGTATGTCGAGACCACTGAGTAAAAATCCACGATGTTGTAGCCGATGCCGATACCGTTATCAATGCGGTCGTTATCGGTTTTCATCACGGGCATTATCCAGATGGTATTGAAGCCCATGTCTCGGATGTATTCCAATCCGCCGGGCGATTTGCCGCGAGCAATCAGGTCGCGCAAGATACCCGAATTTTGATTTGATGCCGCTTTTGGAAATAGGAGATACAGCCGCATTTGGCGCACCCAATCTGGCACGGCTTCATAACTTGGCACAATGACTTCGCCACTTGCACGCACGGTGAAGTATTGTCGCACGGTATCGGCATTGCCGTCTGGGTCACGCGCAATCAGCAGGAAGGGATAATCGCCTGGGCGCGTCGGTTTTGTGATGGTAACGCTCTCGCCTGTTCGCCCTGATAGTCCTAACGGCACGCCTTCTACATCGCGCCATGCAAATGTCAGTGCCTGACCTTGTGGGTCGGTGCTTGCACTTGCCGACAGCGTAATTGCGTTTCCTGATACGCTTACCGTCGCCACTGCCACAGGTGCCTGCGGCACAAACTTGGTGATGATGACACTATCGGTGAAGGTCTCACTCCCTACGGTAGCACTGACACGAATCACATTGCGTCCATTTTGCAAGGGCACTACTCTATCAAATCCGCCAGATATGACCGCTTGCGTGAGACTTGCGCCGCCATTGACACTAATTTGCACGGCTGAAATGCGACTGTCGCTGACAAACCCGCCCACATTGAACGAATCTTTGCGCGTAACAAAGCTTGGCGTTTCAATCTGAATGGGTCGGGCTCGCACTTCAAATTGAATGGAGTCTGTTCGAGTTACGCCATTTGAGCCTGTTACTGAAATGCGAAACGTGTGTATGCCATCTGGCACATTGCTAGGCGGCTGATACGAAAAAATTCCTGTTGCCGCATTGTAGAACGAGATTGGATTTGCAATTGGTGCGCCATCAAGGCTTGCCGACAGGGAGCTTATGGTTACAGTTTGCGCACGAAAAATGCCTGCACTGAGCACTGGGCGAGCGGTTCGCACCACAAAGCGTTCGCCAAACGGCAGTGAGCCACTGACATACGGGAAGACCGCTACTTGAAAGAGCGTAAGCGGTTCAACGGTCAGGATGGAATTATCATTGTCTGCTGGATTGTAGCGCCGATTCAGCGGGTCTGTGCGCCAGCCTGCAACCACACCGTTTTCATTGATTTTGTATTGGTATGTGCCCAGCGGCAAGCGAATTGTTTTTTCCCACAGTCCCGTTGCCGTATTGAAATCACCTTGTGACGGTGTGCCTGATGCGATATTGCCGTTGGTATTGGGTCCCCAGTTGTTGAACTCTCCGGGAAAATGCACGCGCGTCGGCGCTGGCGAGCTAAGGGATTGATAGCGGAAAAGAATGCTCACCGAGTCTTGCGCCTTCACGACCGCAACCCAAGTGAGCAGTATGCCAAGCAGTGTTCCAGAAAGCAGTATTCTGCGCATTGTTTGGAAAGTTTTGCTTGAAGTTAGACGATTTGGTGCGCCTCCGCAAAGCCTTTCTTTAGCGCGATGTGCTTATCCCAACATGCTGCGCTTTTTGAGATATGCCAGCAAGGCGACATCAAAAGGTTGTGAGGTTTCAATCGTTACATAGTCAATGGCACTATCGATGAGTTGCTGTTTCAGTGTGCGCTCACGTGCTTCGAAAGCTGTCCTGTAAGCGATTTGAAGTTGGCGCGGACTGGTTATGAGGCGTTCGCCTGTCTCGAGGTCAATCATTTCTGCATCGCTGTCGAAACTGAGGTCTCGTTCTTTTGGGTCAAGGATGTGGAAGGCGATGACTTCGTTGCGTCGGTGTCGGAAATGCTTGAGTGCCGCAATGAGCTTTTCGGGCTCATCCCAAAAATCGCTTAGCACGACTATAAAGCTGCGTTTTTGCAAATACTCGGCAAATTTTTTTAGTGCGGCGGCGGTGTTAGTGCCCCGACCGCGTGTTTGTTGCGCTGCTTGGCTGGTCTGATGCAAGGTTTTCAAAATCAAGTTTTGGTGCGAAGGCTTGAGGCTGGGCGGCAGAAAGGTCTGTAAGGTCTCGCTGTAAGTGGTTAGGCTGACGGCATCACGCTGACCAGTCATGAACAGCGTCAGTGCTGCTGCCAAGTAGCTGGCATACTCGATTTTTGGCAGAAGGTCTTTGGAAGATGAAAACGACATGGAGCTGGAGACATCGAGCAAAATGTAGCAGCGCAGATTGGTTTCTTCTTCATACTGCTTGATGTAATACTTGCCCGTTCTGCCATAGACGCGCCAGTCGATGTGGCGGGGTTCATCGCCGAAGGTGTATTGGCGATGCTCGGCAAATTCCACGCTAAAGCCGTGGTAGGGACTTTTGTGCAGTCCGGTGATAAAGCCTTCGACAATCATCTTTGCCTTTAGCTCAATCGTGCCAAGGCGCGAGACTACAGCTGGCTGCAGGTATTTGCGATACTCTTCCAAGTGCGTGCGCTATTTGATGACAATTTCACGCGACATTTGTGCCCACAGCTTGAAGTTTGCGTTTAGCATGTTCTCCAAATAACGGATTTGGCGTTTAGCGCTTTCTGTGAGCTCACTTTGCCCCAAAATTTCTGTCCATATTTCACCCTTTATACTGTTCTTCAGCTGGCGATAGAGTTTTGCCCAAGCGCTTTCTTCATCGTCGTCTTCGCCAAATAGCGCATCAAAGAATGTTGTGCGCTTTGGATACTCCACCAGCCTCACTCGTGAATTTTGGTCGAGCTTTGCCAATTCTTTTGCTACCGCCACGGCACGATTAAATCCGCCCAGTTCATCGACTAAACCGATGGATTTTGCCGCCTGACCAATCCAGACGCGCCCTTGTGCAATCGAGTCGACTTGCTCGGGTTTCATTTTGCGTCCTTCAGCGACATGCTCAAGAAAGCGTTGATAGCCTTCACCAATGAGCGCATCTACTTTTTGATAGGCTTCTGGCGAGAGTTTCTCAAACAGATTGAAAGAGTCTGCAAATTTGCCGCGCAAAAGCACTTCTCGCTTGAGTCCGATTTCGTTTTGCAGTTTTTTCAGGTTAGGCTTGATAGCAAAAATGCCAATTGAACCTGTGATGGTGAGCGGATGTGCCAAGATTTTCTCGACCTCTGCCGATATCCAATATCCGCCCGATGCCGCCACTCCCGACATTGATACCAGCACTGGCTTTTTTGCCTTTGTTTTGACAATCGCCTGCGACATCTTCTCGGATGCAGTTACCGACCCGCCGGGGCTATCGATGCGCAAAATTACCGCTTTTATGGTTTCATCTTCTTGTATTTCTCTTAGGGCTTTTGTGATGTCTCTATCGCCTACATTGTCGTTGCCATCCGGGCGTAGCACACTCTTGCCATCAATGATTCCACCCTGAACATAGACGACGGCAATTTTTTCACCTTTTCGGTCTTCTTCTGCCTCATAGTCGGAAAGCGAACAAAAGACCTCCTTATCGCTTTTTGCCGCAAAGCGTGCCTTAAGTTGTTCTTTGAGGTCGTCCATGTAGGCAATGCTATCTGCCAGCTTGAAGTCAACACACTGCTTTTCAGAAAAGTAGGCGACATCGTTGATAAGTTGCCTGACCTGTGCTTCGGAAAGATTTCGTCCTTTGCAAATGGCTTCTATGTATGCTTTGTCGAAGGCATCGAGCAGGGCTTCGTCTTGCTCTCGGTCAGCTTCGCTTTGGCTATCGCGTATCAGCGGCTCGACAGCACTTTTATATTTGCCTCGGCGAATGGCTTCAACTTCTATTCCGATTTTCTCTAATGTGGTTTTGAAATAGAGGTTCTCTAAACTTAATCCATCAATGAGGTAGAAGCTATACGGCTCAACATAGATTTTACTGCACGCCGCTGCCATGTAGTATTCCTTATCGCCCCCGCCTTTTAGATATGCCCATACATCCTTTCCTGCTTTGCGCACCTCTTCAACGGCTTCTCGCAATTCTGCCAGCTTGGAAAATGCCGCCGAAAGGTTTGAAATCTCCATTACGATGAGCTTGATTCGATTATCCTCTTTTGCGCGGTTCAATGCTCGCAAAGCACTCTGAAAGGTGAGCACTGGACGCTGCCCCGCAAAAAAAGATGGCGCATCAATGAACACTCGTTCAGGCAAATTGCCGCTGAGCGACATCATGAGCACAGCTTCTTTTGGAATCGTGCTCTTGGTTTGAAGCGCGCGAATGACGGTCAGCACGCCCAACAGTCCCAGTAAGACCAAAAAGATGATAAGAAGCCGACGCGACCCTCGTTTTGACCTTTGCTCCGACATATTTTTTAGGTGAGTTGAAAGTTTTCAAAACATTTTCGCTACCACTTTTCATGCTTGCTGGCTGATGGTCGGCTGCTCTCATAGAGCAAGCAACTGACATAATGCATTGGGTTGGATGGTATTGCCTGTAGCTGTGGCATCAGCTGTTTGCACATCTCTTCTGCTTTGGGGCATCTTGGATGAAAGCCACAACCGCTTGGCACATTTGCTGGACTTGGAATATCGCCTGTGAGCACAATCCGCTTGCGTTTGAGTTTAGGGTCAGGAATAGGAACTGCCGACAGCAAGGCTTCTGTATAAGGGTGCTGCGGCAAGCGATAGAGGTCTTCACACTCAGCAATTTCTACTATCTTGCCCAAATACATCACTGCCACTCGGTCAGAAATATACTCCACGACGGATAGGTCATGCGCAATAAACAAATATGTCAAGCCCAATGCTTTCTGCAAATCCTTTAGGAGGTTGATGATTTGCGATTGAATTGAGACATCAAGTGCCGAAACGGGCTCATCGCAAATGATAAACTTCGGCTCTACGGCTAACGCTCGCGCAATACCTAGGCGCTGACGCTGCCCACCTGAAAACTCATGCGGATAGCGATTGAGATACTGCGCGCTCAGTCCCACTTGCTCCAGAAGTTCTGCGGCTCTCTTTTCGGCGGCTTTGCCTTCTGCCAACTGATGTACCTCTAAGACCTCACGCAACATTTGCCCGACGGTTAGGCGTGGATTGAGCGAACTGAAGGGGTCCTGAAAAATAATTTGCATGTCTTTGCGCAAGACACGCAGTTCATGGGGTTTCATGGTGCGAATGTTCTTTCCTTCAAAAAAAATTTCACCATCAGTGGGCTCAATCAATCTTAGCAAGCTGCGCCCTAAGGTTGTTTTGCCGCAGCCTGACTCGCCCACTAATCCCAGCGTCTCCCCACGCCGAACTGTAAAAGAGACATCGTCGACGGCTTTGACATAGCCGACCGTTCTAGAAAAAATACCTTTGCGAATGGGAAAGTATGTTTTCAGATGCCTAACGACCAGTAAATCGTCTGTCTGCCATCCTTGCTGCGCTGTTGAAGGCATTCTCTGCTTTTGCCGTTGAGTTGCTTGCAATATAGCATTTTCATGCCTTTCGTATGAGCTGGCCTTTCTGGCAGTCTTGCAGAGTGTGGATTTGTAAAGCAATTTACGTCTCATGTGAGCAGGCACACTTCAGCATACACATCTTTCAGCATCTGCCGATGGCGGTATCATTAACTATTGAGCCGATGTTCAACTCATGCTTTGGCGCAGGCTAAACATCATCTCGGCTTTTCTTGGCGAGTCGACCACCTTACTGCCGATGCGCACACTGAGCACAAATTGCCCTTCCTCTTCACTGACCGATGAGATGCCCACAATATCCGTGATACCATGCTCCATGAGCAAAGACATCACTTGGTTCTGCTTAAGCACATTGGTTAGGTTGAAACGCAACGCAGCGGGACGGATTTCTCCGCCACACAGGCGAAAGGCAGGCAGAAAGTCAATATGCTCAACACTTTTCGCAATAGCTTGCAGGATTTTTTTCTCGCCACGACTTGTGTTGAGATAAACTTGCCATAGCTTGTGCCACAAGCCCTGCCAGAAGCTACTTGATACAATGGAGATTTTGCCAGCGCGCTCAATTACGGCATAGTGATGTTCTGAATTAATAATCAACTCGGCAATGTGCAGCGGCAAAACACAGAACAGCGTCTGCCCCAGTGGCTGAACGTGAAAAAATTTCAGTTCAAACCACTTGTCGTGAATGACCAAATGAGGCTTTTGAATTACGCTGTCGCGCTTAGTAATCGCTTCAAGAAATAGGTTACATGCTTTTTCTGGAATCACAATATCAGCTTTTGCAGAGACGTGCTTTGCGACCGTTTTTGCCGCTGTCCCTACTGTTGAAATTGCTGTGGCAATTCCCCGTATCCAATCTCCTAAGCCCATCGCCACCTCCTGCTGCCTTCAAAGTTGGCACCAAAAAATCTAAGTGTCTTTGTTTTTTTCCGTAGTGCACAAACTTTTGTGCACATGGTCGTTTTGGACGAACACGTAAGAATGTGCTAAAGAGTTATGGACTTTGCAAGCTTTTGATAACTCCTCATCTCTTGCTTGATGACTCAGCTTTTTTGAGGCTCACGGGTTTTTCTGTAGCAAGTCTTCAGCAATTTTGTATGGTGATTCATGCTGGATGACTCGTTTGCGCAGTTCTTCTATGCGCTGGGCTGTCCAGAAGGTCTGTCGCCATTTTTCTTCGACCACACTTTGGACAAAATTTTGTTGCCGCTCTCGTCGTCGCTCCACAAGGCGAGCGTCTGTTTCCAGAAAGGCTCGGTGGGCATTGATGGCTTGTAGCAACTCCGCAATGCCCTGTCCCATTGTAGCCACGGTTTTGACGACTCTTGGCAACCACGCCTGCGCTGAATGTTGGCGCAGTTCCAAGCTGGTAGATAGGGCTTGCACGGCTTTGTCTGCATCTTGCCGGTCAGCTTTGTTCATGACAAAGATATCTGCAATTTCCATCAGCCCTGCTTTCATGGCTTGAATTGCATCTCCTGACTCTGGCACTAAGGTCACCACGGTAGTGTCAGCAGCATGCACCACATCAAGTTCGGATTGTCCGACCCCGACGGTCTCGAAGATGATGGTCGTGTAGCCTGCTGCATCGAGCACATCGGCAACTTCTGTAGCCTTCTTTGCCAAGCCGCCCAAACTGCCACGTGTTGCCATAGAGCGAATAAATACGCCTTCATCGAGCATCACTTCGCTCATTCGAACCCTATCTCCCAACAGCGCACCACCTGTGAAGGGACTGGTGGGGTCGACGGCAATAATGGCAACTTTCTCACCTGTCTGCCGCAGATGGCGTGTAAGTTTGCTGGTAATGGTGCTTTTGCCTGCGCCCGGCGGACCCGTAATCCCGATGCGGTAAGCTCTTCCCACATTAGCATACAGCTCCGAAAGAATAGATTCTGCTGACGCATCATTATTTTCAATGCGTGTCAGCAATCGTGCCAGCGCGCGCTTGTCGCCTTGCAAAATTTTCTCGCTCAGAGACTGTGATAAGGATAGCTCGCTCATGGATGCTATTTTTGAACATTTTTGGATGCGGTGCGAAAATATCGTCTTGCTGCATCTAATTATTTAGGCAAAAATTTTCATCACTTCATTACGCTATGACAACCTTTTTTTCTGGCTTGCTTCAGACCTCACTTGCAGTGCGATACAGCCTCATCATTGCGGTTGTCTCGCTTGCTTTTTTTGTGCCGTTTCTTGGCACGGTGCATCTATTTGATTGGGATGAAATCAATTTCGCTGAATCAGCTCGTGAAATGCTCGTTACAGGCAATTACACGCGTGTGCAAATCAATTTTGAGCCTTTCTGGGAAAAACCGCCTCTTTTTATCTGGCTACAAGCCCTTTCTATGCATCTTTTTGGGGTCAATGAATTTGCGGCTCGCCTGCCTAATGCGCTTTGCGGCACCATCACGCTGCTTGTGCTTTTTTTCATCGGGCGGCGGCTCTACAATGAACGCTTTGGTCTTTTTTGGGCAATGGCTTACTTCGGTTCCTTTTTGCCTCATTTCTACTTCAAGACCGCCATTATTGACCCCGTGTTCAATCTTTTCATTTTTCTTGGTGTGTATTGCTTTTTCCTTGCCTCCACTCTCGATGAAAATTCACCGCTTTGGCAACGGCGAAAGTATCTTATCTTCTCTGGCACATTTATCGGTCTGGGTATCTTGACCAAAGGTCCTGTTGCGCTTCTGGTTTCAGGATTATCGGGCATTATCTACACCCTCATTTCTTTTTACCGCTTCAGACGCTGGGTGCTGACAATAACAGATGCACTGCTGTTCGGCGCTGTTGCGCTTGTGGTCTCTTCGCTATGGTATGGCTTAGAGACTGTGCAACACGGATGGTGGTTTCTTTGGTCATTTATCAGCTATCAGATTGGTCTTTTTCGTGAGCCTGTGGCAGGGCATGGTCAGCCGTTTTACTATCACTTCGTGGTGCTGTTGTTTGGGGTTTTTCCCGCTTCGTTTATTGCGTTGCCAGCGTTTCGCCGTGCTGCCGCTGACCGTGATACGCCATCTGCTTTTGCACTTTTGATGATTATTCTTTTCGGCGTAGTGCTTACGATTTTTTCCATCTCGCAGACGAAGATTGCGCATTACTCTTCACTGTGCTACTTTCCGCTGACCTTCCTTGCCACGCATCAAATCTGCCAAGTTCTTTCGGGCAAAGCTGCATGGCGTACTTCCGCCAGCGTAGCGTGTGCGGTGTTTGGCAGTTTGATTGCACTTCTGCTTGTGCTCTTTCCGATTGTCATTTCTCACCCATCATGGATTTTGCCCTTCATTAAAGATGAGCTAGTGCGGGCAGTTTTGCAGTCGCCAGTTGCGTGGAGCGGATATGAATGGCTTATTGGCGCCGCTTATTTTGTACTCGTTATGCTTAGTGTATGGCTATTGCAACAACAAAAGTTCGAGTTTGGCTTTGGCACGCTATTTTTTTCCAGTGCGCTTACGCTACATTTCTTCACGCTCTTTATTGCGCCTAAGGTTGAGGCATACACGCAAGCCGAGCCGATTCGATTCTATCAGTCCCTGCAAGATGAAGATTGCTACATTGTTACAGGTTACAAAAGCTATGCGCCGTATTTTTATGCGCGCCTGCGCCCGAATCAAAGCCCCAGCACGCTTGACCATGAGTGGCTGGCTACAGGTCCAATTAAGAAGCCCGCTTATTTTGTTGCCAAGCTCGATGGCGCAAAATGGTATGAGCAATTTCCAGAACTTAAGGTCATTAAGCGTAGCGGTGGATATGTTTTCTTCAAGCGTGAGGTGCCTGCTTCGCCGTGATGCGATGCAACCTTCTTGCAAGCTGAGGCATGAACTAATTTTTTCCCCAAGCCAGATTGGCTATATTTGAGATTCTATCTCGATTTTTTAGCGTTTTCCTTCAATGACTTATCGCACACACTTTTGCGGCGCGCTTCGCCGTGAGCACATTTTTACGGAGGTCAAACTTGCTGGCTGGATTCACCGCAAGCGAGACCACGGCGGATTAATTTTTGTGGATTTGCGAGACCACACGGGGATTTGCCAGCTGGTCTTCGAGCCCTATCATGCTGATAGTTTTCATCAGATTGAGCACTTGCGTGTAGAGTCGGTCATTACAGTTCAAGGTCAGGTTGTGCCACGCGCAGAAGATACCATCAACGAGCATTTGCCAACTGGTGAAATCGAGGTGCGTGTCCATGCCATGACTGTTGAAAATGCAGCCGAGCCCCTGCCCTTTCCGATTGCCGATGAAGTGCCTACTTCGGAAGAGTTGCGCCTAAAATACCGCTTCCTTGACCTACGTCGTGAGCACCTGCATGAAAACATTTTGTATCGCTCACGGATGATTTTCGAGATTCGCAAATACCTTGTGGGCTTAGGCTTTCATGAAATTCAAACGCCGATTCTGACCTGTAGCTCTCCTGAAGGCGCACGCGATTACCTTGTGCCCAGCCGCTTGCATCCGGGCAAGTTTTATGCTTTGCCTCAAGCACCGCAGCAGTTCAAGCAACTACTGATGGTGGCTGGCTTTGACAAATACTTCCAAATTGCACCATGCTTTCGCGATGAAGATGCGCGTGCCGACCGAAGTCCCGGTGAATTCTACCAGCTTGACATGGAAATGGCGTTCATCACGCAAGATGAGCTCTTTGAGGTACTGGAAGGATTGTTTGCTCATCTTACCAGTGTGCTGTCTTGCAAGCGCATCATGCAACTTCCCTTCCCGCGCATCAAATATCTTGATGCCATGAACCGCTATGGCTCCGACAAACCTGACCTCCGCATTCCCTTAGTGATTGAAGACGTCACAGATATTTTCGTGGGCTCTTCTTTCAAGGTCTTTGCACAAAACACAGGAAAAGGTCGCTGTGTCAAAGCATTGGTTCTAAAAGGCAAAGCTAATGAACCGCGACTGTTCTACGACAAAGCAGAGGACTACGCCAAAACCGAGCTCGGGTTGCCCGGTCTGGCTTACATTCGTTACCGTGAAAACGAAGTACAAAGCCCTATTTACAAGTTTCTTTCCGACGCAGAAAAGGAACGCCTTAAAACCCGTCTCTCTCTTGAAACTGGTGATGTGGTCTTCTTTGCCGCTGGTACATGGGAAAAAACCTGCAAAGCTATGGGTGCTCTGCGCAATTACTTCGGCAAACATTATGCGCTTGATAAAGACTTGCTAGCTTTTTGCTGGATTGTGGATTTTCCCATGTTTGAATACAACGAGGAACAAAAGAAAATTGACTTTTCGCACAATCCCTTTTCCATGCCACAGGGCGGCTTAGAGGCACTGCTTAGCAAAGACCCGCTGGAAATCTTGGCTTATCAGTACGACATTGTCTGCAACGGCATTGAGCTTTCAAGCGGTGCCATTCGCAATCATAAGCCTGAAATTATGTATAAAGCCTTCGAGATTGCTGGCTACACAAAAGAAGAAGTTGATGCGAAATTTGGTCACATGATTCGTGCGTTTCAACATGGCGCGCCGCCACACGGTGGCATTGCTCCGGGCATTGACCGCATGGTCATGCTCTACCGCGATGAGCACAACATTCGTGAAGTCATTGCCTTTCCACTCAATCAAAAAGCGCAAGACCTGATGACCGGCGCACCAACGCCAGTCTCAGAAAAACAACTTCGCGAGCTTCACATCAAGCTCGATCTTCCCAAGACGGATTCACGCTGACTTTATGCTTCGCTCAAGGCTTGTGCTTCAGGCTGGAATTTTTCCAAAATGCTTAAGACGGTCTCCACTGCTTGTTTTGGTGAGTCTTTGTAACTCTTTGGGAAAGAAATCTCCAATTTGAGCCGTTTTTCATTCTTGAAGACTGGCGCATAGTGGCTTAGCGCACCTGTGCTTACGGCTTCCAGCACGGCTCCGAAAATTTTGCCTTCATAGAAACTTTTGTCTTCGCCTTCGGGGAAAGTAAAGACACATTTTTTTTCCATGATTTCAATGCGCGAAATCATGAGTGCTGTGGCTACAATTCTTAGACGCGCCACCAGCAAAAGATGCTCACACTCTTCGGGCAACTTGCCAAAGCGGTCTTGCAACTCTGCACTCAGCTGTGCTAAAGCGTCTTCGCTTGTAGCTTTCGAGAGGCGCTCGTAGAGTGCAAACCGCTCTGATGCCGATTCCACATAGTAATCTGGAATTAGCGCATTGAAAAAGAAAGTTATTTCAGTTGGCTTATTTGGCTTAGATTTTTGCGCTTCGGCTTCCTTGAAGATGTTTTGAAACTCTGTGGATTTGAGTTCAGCCACGGCTTCTTCTAAAATTTTCTGATACAAATCGAACCCCAGTTCATAGATGAAGCCAGATTGTTCTGCTCCCAAGAGGTTACCTGCACCGCGAATATCGAGGTCGCGCAGAGCGACGTTGAAGCCCGACCCGAGCTCTGTAAATTTCCTCAATAGTAGCGAGGCGTTGCAAAGCTTCTGGTGTCAGCGTTGACGCCGGTGGCGTAAGCAGGTAGCAATACGCTTTTCGGTCGCTGCGCCCCACACGTCCACGCAGTTGATAGAGGTCTGCCAGCCCTAAGGTATCGGCACGATTGATAAGAATTGTATTCACATTCGAGATATCGAGCCCTGACTCCACAATCGTTGTGCAGACTAAAATGTCAATTTCTTTTTCGATAAAATCCATCATGATCTGCTCCAGCTCTCGACCGGGCAGTTGCGCATGTGCAATGCGTATTCTTGCCTTCGGAAAGAGGCGCTTGAGCATATCAAAAATCTGCTCAATTGTATCAATGCGGTTGTGTAGGAAAAACACTTGTCCACCACGTGCTAGCTCTCGTGCAATGGCTTGCCGAATGAGCTCTTGGTCAAACTCATGGACAATCGTTTCAATGGGCTGACGATTTTTCGGCGGAGTAGAAATAATTGAAAGGTCGCGAGCGCCCATCATTGAAAATTGCAGCGTGCGCGGAATTGGCGTTGCCGTTAGCGTCAGCGTATCAACAGTTGGAAATTCCTCACGCAGTTTCTCCTTTGTTGCCACGCCAAAGTGTTGCTCTTCGTCAATGATGAGTAGCCCCAAGTCTTTGAACTTAACGTCTTTCGACACTAAGCGATGCGTGCCGATGACAATATCGACCGTTCCCGTTCGAATTTCTTCAATGATGCGTTTTTGCTCCGATTTTGGTACAAATCGGCTTAGCACTTCAATGCGTATGGGGAAATTTTGGAACCGCTGTTTGAAGGTCTGAAAGTGCTGATGCGCCAAAATCGTGGTTGGCACCAGCACGGCAACTTGCTTGCCTCCCTCTACAGCTTTGAAGGCGGCGCGCATAGCCACTTCGGTCTTGCCAAATCCTGCATCGCCACAGATGAGCCTATCCATTGGCGCTGGCGATTCCATATCGCGCTTGACTGCTTCAATTGCACTGAGCTGGTCTGGGGTCTCTTCGAAGATGAAAGCTGCTTCAAACTCTCTCATCCAGACACTATCGGGCGGCGCTGCAAACCCCTTGGTCATTTTGCGCTTGGCATATAGTTCAATAAGGTTGCGTGCAATATCTTTTAGGCGCTTTTTGGCACGCTCTTTTTGCTGCTGCCATTTGTCGCTACCCAAGCGAGAAAGCTTTGCTTTGTTGCCCTCGCCTGAAGCATACTTGGAGAGCAAGTGCAAATTCTGAAGATTGACATAGAGTTTGTCGCCTTTTTCATACTCAATGAGCACGCACTCTTGCCATGCGCCTGCAACCTGAATTTTTTCCAAGCCCATGAAAATTCCGATGCCGTAGTCTTCGTGCACGATAAAGTCGCCAACTTTGAGTGCGCGTAACTCTCGCAGGGAAATCTGTCTGCGTCGCCGGCGCCGATGCCGCCGATGCACATGGAGCTTGCCGAAAACATCCGCTTCTGTGTAAAGCGATACATTCCCTAACCGAAAGCCTTCGTAGAGATTGAGCGCAAGCGTGTAGAGCGTCAGTGGTGCACGCTCTTCAGCGGCATGCTCTGCTACTAAAAATTCTGCTACATCGGTAAGCTCTTTTTGTGACACCATTGCCACCACGCTCTGAACACCCTGCGTTGCATCTTTCTTCAGCGACTCGGCAAAAAGATGAAAGTTTGAACCAAATCGCATCTGGGGCTCGGCTTCAAAATGAAAGTTGCCCTTTGTCAGTGAGAGCAATTGCAACTCTGCAAAGGCTTGCAGTTTAGCTTCAATTTCGTGGCGCGAAAAGTATTCGCTGTCGCTTGGCCCGAAATCTTCATCATCGAAGACGCTTGTTACCACAAGGCTCTCGGACGGCAGGTATGATAAAATCGACTCGGCAGCATCTGCTACGCCGACCAAATTCGCCACAATTTCAGTTTCATCTTCCTGTGAGCTCGAAAGTTGAGTATTGACATCGAAACTGCGAATAGACTCGATTTCATCGCCAAAGAATTCAATCCGCACGGGCTTCAGCGCACCGAAGGAAAAGACATCGACAATAGAGCCGCGTATGGCATAATCACCTTCTTGCTCTACAAAGTCTTTTCGTTCAAAACCGTTGCTTTGTAAAAATGCTTGCAAGCGCTCATAGCCTACAGCTTCACCTTTTCGGATAGTCAAGCGGCACTGTGCCGCTTTGTCTTGCGCGAGCACTTTTCGCCCCAGTTCCAATGGCGTGCTTAGCACTATCTTCTTTTCACCCGCCATCAACGACGAGAGCACCAGCGCTGGGTCTCTGACAAAATCTATGACAAAGCGTTCGCCCAAAAGCTCTTGCAAATCTTGTTCATAGAGCTGCAACATCTCATCTTTAGCAACAATAAGCATTGGTGACGATTTTGCTTCAAAGAGCTTAGCCAGCAGAATTGAGCCCAGCGAGCCATACAAACCCGATAGCGTAACTTTTCGCCCTGCTTGCAGAGATAGCAGCAGCGCTTGCACCTTTTCGCCAAGGTTGAGAGTTTCTACAAGCGACGAAAGCGAAATTTTTTCAAGCTCAATAGAACTCGATGCACGAGACGCGTGTTCTTGAGTTCGTAATGTGTTTTGCATCTTTGTCGTCCTGAGTTATATTGTTCCTTAGCCTTTTGTGCTATTTTGTATCGAAAACTTCAAACCAAGAAACGGAAAGGAAAATTCAATGAGAGACCTACTGCTTACTGCGCTGCTCGTCCTCAGCCTTGCTGCTGCCTCATATGCACAAGACGCCAAGAACGCTTCAAAGCCAAAGTCATCGTGCCCAGCAACTGCTTCTAAGTCATCTTGTGCGCCAGAGTCTTGCTGTCCGGCACTGAAAGATGCAAAGGTTACCGATACGCCCAAGTCTTCTGACAACAAGACTGCTAAGAAGAAGACAGCACCTCGGCGTTTGGCTTCTCACTCTGCGGCATAATTTTTTGCATTGCACAGTGTAGCATCAAGTGCCGCATCAGCCTGAAATGAGATTCAGGCTGTGGGCTCATTGTGTTAAGATTTTTCATTAACCTTATTATCAGTTGTACTATGCAGTCTAAGAATCCTCCGATTCGGCGCACCAAGCTCTCGTTCCTTGAGCGGCTCTACCTGCCCGAGATTTTCAAGGCTATGGCTTACACATTTGTGCAGATGTTTCGTCCGAAACCTACGATGTCTTATCCCGAAGTGAGGTGGAAACCGCCAGCCATCTTTCGCGGTCGTCCTGTGCTCGTAGAGCGCGAAGATAAGACTGGAACACGCTGTGTGGCTTGTGGCTTGTGTGCTCGTGTTTGCCCACCACTGGCTATTTCTATGCAAGCCAGTGAGACTGACCTTCCGCAGGAGCGATACCCGATTACCTTTGAAATTAACATGCTTCGTTGCATCTATTGTGGCTACTGCGAAGAAGTCTGCCCCGAAGAAGCAATTGTGATGAGCAATGAGTACGATATTACTTATCACACACGCGAAAGCGCAATTCTCAACAAACAACAACTGTTAGTTCCGATGGAAAAAGTCAAAGACCGTTTAGAGTTTTTGCGCAAATACAAAAATTCAGTGCGTCGCGCTGAAGACCAAGTTGTCGGCGAAGATGCAAAATCATAGCGTTGGTTTCATCCTCCTAGCGAATTCAAGTCCAGTGCCGGTTTGCAATCTATTTGAGCAACTAATTCATGCTCTTCTACCATGAACATTCACGAACATCAAGCCAAAGATATTCTGCGACGCTATCATGTTCCCGTGCCCAAAGGCATTGTGGCTTTCAGTGCTGAAGAGGCTCGGGCTGCTGCTTCGACCTTGCTTGCTGAACAAGGTGGTGGAGTAGTAGTTGTCAAGGCGCAGATTCATGCAGGTGGGCGTGGCAAGGCTGGCGGAGTCAAAGTAGTCAAGAGCGCTGACGAAGCGTTTGATGTAGCGCAAAAAATGCTCGGCATGAAGCTCGTTACCCATCAGACCGGTCCAGCGGGCAAAGAAGTTCGCCGCTTGCTCATTGAGCAAGGCGTCAACATAGAGAAGGAATTTTACTTAGGTATCACACTCGACCGTGCTGTCTCGCAAAATGTATTGATGGTCTCCACAGAAGGTGGCGTGGAAATTGAGGCTGTCGCTGAACATTCTCCTGAGAAGATTTTTAAGCAGCACCTGCATCCTTTGCTTGGAGTTCAGCCGTATCAGGCTCGTCAAGCGGCTTTCTTTTTAGGTCTTGAGGGCGAACAATTCAAAAATGCAGTGCAATTTATTCTTGCTCTTTGCCATGCCTATCAGCAAATTGATGCTTCACTGGCTGAAATCAACCCGCTCGTAGTCACCAAAGAAGGTCAAGTGTTGGCATTAGATGCCAAAATCAATCTTGACGACAATGCGCTTTTTCGCCACAAGGAGTTTCTTGAGTTGCGCGATATCAGCGAAGAAGACCCACTTGAAGTGGAAGCCTCTGCTTCCAATCTCAACTATGTCAAACTCGATGGTAATGTCGGCTGCATGGTCAATGGTGCTGGTCTGGCTATGGCAACGATGGATATTATCCAACTTGCAGGCGGAAAGCCTGCTAATTTTCTGGATGTCGGCGGCAGCGCAAGTGCAAAAACGGTAGAAGCTGGTTTCAAGATTATTCTTTCTGACCCCAGTGTGAAGGCAATTTTGGTCAATATCTTTGGCGGGATTGTGCGCTGCGACCGCGTAGCTGCTGGCATCATTGAGGCAGCAAAGGCACTCGATATCAAAATTCCTGTCATTGTCCGTTTGGAAGGCACTAACGCTGAGCTTGCAAAATCCATGCTCGATGACTCGGGCTTAAATTTGATTCCTGCCGACAGTTTCAAGAATGCCGCTGAAAAAGTTACTGCGGCTATTCGACATAGCATGTAATTTGGGCAATGCAGAACTTCCTGTGCAAGGTAGCTTGAGGTTTTCGGGAGAAGCGTTCTTTTTTCCTATCGCACCAACTTTTCAAAGGTATCTTGCACCACTGCACGTCCGGGCGTGTTGACACCATCGTCTACGCGCCACACACGCGGTCTTTCCAGCCCTTCACTTTTTTGTTCTACCCAATAACGATACTCTATCAATTCACCGCGGCGCAACCGAAGTCGCGCTGACCATATTTTGTCGTTGCGCTTCTCATCACCTTGCCGACCATCGTCGCGTAGCAAAATTTTCTGTGCAGAAAGCTGCGGTTTTAAAATCTCCAGTTCTGCCCGTCGTGCCGTTGGATATGCTGACAAATCCAACTCAAAGCGCACTTCCACAGTGTTGACGATGTCTTCCTGCACAGTTCTGAAATTTTCTTTAGGAAAGCGAACCACTTTTTCTCCCTTTTGCCAAGATAGTGCCATTCCCAAGTAAGCATCTTTATCATGCACACGCTTCTGCCCAGCAATTGCTCCCAAAAAGCCAATACGGTTTGCAAGCCTCAACTCTGAATATGGCACGATGACTTCCAGTGCTTTTTCACTTATAGCCAGCTTAAGCTGGCTTCCAGCTTGTTTGACAGGACGCAAGGGGAATTCGAGAACAGAATTTTCTTCAAACGCTAGCAGTAGTGAAAGTCGCACCGTTGTATCGCTTAGCAGTGCTTTGAGATTATCGCTTTTTGCCACAGCCGCAAAGTAGAAGGCGTCATTTGTTATGCCATAGTAGCATTTTTCAAGTGGCAAGTCTTCAGCATGGTCGGGTGAAAAAACACCTGCGCTTTCGAACCATTCTGCTTCTGTGAGCAATCCATCACACTGAATTTCATTTGCGTCAAGCATGCGCTGTGGTCGTCTTTCTTGTGGAAGAATGATAGGTGCTAGCGTTCTACGCTCGACGGCAATACCTGCACGAGCCAGTTGTTCATAGACTTGCTCGAGATGTGCTCTGAAATTTCTATCCATCTCTTCCAGCTCACTGTTGCTTTCAGCTACTTTTTGACCGTAGCGCTCGAACCAGAATGCTTGCTGTGCAGCGTAGAGCTCGAACCATGCTCGCTGTTCGGCTGTGCAGCCCGATTCTGCTTGTGCTTTACTTGCTTTTAGGGGCTTGCATTCTACATCAGTTGGTGGCGGCGCTACGTTTGTTTTCTCAAGGTCTGCTCGCACGAGTGCAAGGTAGGTCCAAGCCAGTTGCTTTTCCTTATTGTCTATCCATGTCTCAAGGCTCATGTTTGCCGAGAGTGGTAACGCATTGAGCTGTTTTATCTGACTTTGCTTGCTTTTGGGCTGGGCTTCAAAGAGTGCACTTGGTCTGAGTGTGATGATGCTACTTTTTTTGCCTTTGCTCTGCACATTTATGGCATTAAAGAATGTGCTAAGAAATTGTGAAGCTTGCAGGTTGTGATGCAAAAGCATGCTCAAGTCTATACACAGGGTAAGCAGATTTTGGCTCCCTGCATACATGCTTAGCGATTCAAACCATGTGCGCATTTCTTCCTGCCAGTTTTTTGCTTGCAAGCGCGATTTAAGCGATTCCACTGCATCTGTCTCATCAAAGAGTAGCCACACCTTTGACCCTTTAGCTTGATATGGGCTTGCTATTTCTGCAGGTTGAATTTGACTTTTGTCTTTTTTCAAGGCTTTCGCCAAGGCTTCTTTTGGGCAAAGCAGCCACACCTTACCCAGTTCTTCGTAGAGCCCCAGTGAAGCTTGCGAGACCATCAGGGCATGCGGGACAAATCCTTTTGGGAGTTCCCCAATCCATGATTTGAATCGGTATGCGGCACGCATGACATGTGCTTTGGCATCTGCCTGCGCATGCAATTTGAGCGGGAGGTCTGCCGCCTCACCTAACGCATCCTGTGCTGCGCTGAAATCTATCAACAATGGCAAAAGGGCGTTGAAAGCTGGTGTTGTAGCCACATCAATGTTGTATGTTTTTTGCTTTTCTTTAGAGTTTTTGCTTTGTGTTATGCCAGCTGGAGCTTTGGTGCCTTGACGCAGCATAAATAGCACCATTTCCATCATCTTGTAGGTTTCTACTACAAGTCGCTGGCAGTCATCTTCGCCAATAGGTCGTGCCAGTTCGTAGCGGTCATCGGTCAGGTTGTCAGGCGTATTGTTGTTATCGCATGTAAAGTAGTCAGTTAGCTCAAGTGTGAGTGCTTGTCCACGACCGGTGCGTGGGTCGATAAGCCGACCGTTTGCGGCGTAGAGTGGCAGCACATACTTTGTGGTCAGCAGCGACAAATCAAAATGCGCAATGGTGTAAAAAAACTTGATGCGGATACGGTCGCGCACGGTGTAAAGAGCGCGATTTTGCGTGCCAATGATTTGCCCTACTTGCATGTCGCTGGGGAGCAATTGTGCATACTCGGGGAATCGTTTTAAGACACTTTCGCTGACGCTGAAGGCGTGATGTTTTTGCTTTTTGGAAATATTGAGCATCATGTCTAACTCTTTGGCAGAGAGTGCAGTAGAGGGTTTAAGTAAGATGTCGAGCCATGGGTCGGTCTCTCCGCCATACTTTTTGAGATAGCTGTCTGCATCGATGGTATTGTTGTTAAGGTCAATAAATTCGCGTAGGCGCGCCACATAGTCTACAAGCGCCTTCAAGGTCTCTGAGGAGATGCAGAGTGTTGTTGACACATCAGGCGATTGATAGAGTTGCCATGCGAGTGGGAAAAATGTGCTGGTGGTCAAATGTCGCACCGTTGCCTGAGGCAGTTCGCCTGCCGCAATATCCATGTCGGCGGTTGCATCAAGATACCAAGTCAGATTCAGCCTCACTGGTTGAGAAGTTTGCTGCGCAACACTGCTGCATGTCAGCAGCAGACCCGTAAGCAGAAGCGCAATTGTTCTTACCAATTTTGCGACAGGTTTAAGGTTTGAGCAATAATATACCTCAGAGCGCTTTTAGAGCCATGGTTATTGTTGACATGCGGCAAATGAGTATCTTTCTAAAAATTTAACATAAGATTAACCAGAAAAGTATGCGAGCGGTTGTGCTTTTAAGCGGTGGCATGGATAGTTTGGTCACCACAGCGATTGCTAAGCATTTAGGCTATGAGCTTGCTGCTTTGCATCTCAATTACGGGCAGCGCACTGAACAGCGCGAGCTGAAGGCTTTTCACGATATTTGCGACCACTACCGTATTGAGCGGCGTTTGGTGATTGATGCGCGGCATCTTTCTCAAATCGGCGGTTCTTCCCTGACTGACTTTTCAATTCCTGTTTCACGAGCGAATCTACACAGCCGCGACATACCAACAAGTTATGTGCCTTTTCGCAATGCCAATATCTTAGCCATGGCCACGAGCTGGGCAGAAGTCATTCATGCTAATAAAATTTTCATTGGTGCCGTCGAAGAAGATTCCTCCGGTTATCCTGATTGCCGACAGGAATTCTATGACGCCTTTAATCTGGTCATTCGCCTTGGCACAAAACCGACGACTCACATTGAAATCGTTACACCTGTAATTAGAATGAAAAAATGGGAGATTGTCATCCGTGGCATGGAGTTAGAGGCTCCCTTTGAGCTATCATGGTCATGCTATCAATCTAACGACATTGCCTGTGGCGTGTGTGATAGCTGTGCACTAAGGTTGCGAGCCTTTGAGCAAGCAGGCATTCGTGACCCGATTGAGTATGTTACTCGACCAAGTTATGTCTGAGCGCTTTGCATAAGTCGAAAAATCATTATATCTTTGCTCCCTACGAAAGGGGCTATAGCTCAGTTGGTAGAGCGCTTCAATGGCATTGAAGAGGTCAGGAGTTCGAGTCTCCTTAGCTCCACACATCCTTTCCTCAAGCAAGTTTTTGCGACAATGCTGACGTTGAAGACGCCAGAATGCCCAACAAACACATTCTACTCAGAGATTCTCTTGAACGCCTCACACAGCTCAAGACTTTAGAAGATTCTCTCCGTCTCTCCAAGCAATCAGCCATATCATACTGGTTTGACCAGATGCTTTCACCCGAACTGTGCTTTCAATTTTTTGAGTCGCTCTTGCTGATTCTTCTTGGTGGGCTCTTTGCTTATTTGCTGTATCATCGGAGCAAGCGCATCAAAAACACCGACCGTCTTCAAGCACATGCTTTGACTTATGCTGCTTTAGCTGTTCTTTGCTTGGCTTCCAAAGGCATCTTTTTTCTGCTTTCATCTTTTGCACTATCTGGCATTCTACCGGCAAGCAGTTATGGTCAGCTCTACTGGCTTGGTTGGCAGATTTCGCTGCTGTGGTTTGTTTATTGCTCATTTATGTTTGCTATCGGTTTTACACGCTCCAGAAAGAGCTATGACCTTTTTTTTGCAACCAGCTTAGCTGTGCTTTTTCTTGTCATTACTGCCTTCTACAATGAGTGGTTTTGGAAGTGGCTACTCTACAAGCTAAAGTTTGCTGAAATTGACCCCAAGTTCATTGATAGGCTGGTTGTTACCCTTGCACCACCTTTGCCCTTCAAAACGGAGGTACTCATTCCTGAATTAAGTTCTTTTGCTTCCTTTTCGCTGGGTGCGCATTTTACTTTATGGTTCATGCTCTTCACCTATGCCGCTTATGTCATTTTCCGACGCAGTCGGACCTATCAGGATAGTAGTGCAAGACATGCCGTGTTTATCCTTTCGCTTAGTTTTCTCATGCTTGCACTCTTTGGTGCCTTCGGTCTACTAAAATTTCGCCAAGATTTTTCTCTGCTCGTTTCAAAGTCCTATCTTATTGCACTGATTTGCCTAGTTGTTTTCTTTTTTGGCGTCAGAAACACTTATCGGCATGGTCGCTATAGGCGTGCTTAATTACTTGACATTTTAAGGGTTCATGTGCGGTGTTTTCGGTATATACAACTCTCCGACAGCAGCTATCGATACTTTCTATGGGTTATATGCTTTGCAACACCGTGGGCAAGAAGGCGCTGGTATTGTGGTTTCTGACTTTGATACAGAAAAACAAAAACCCGTATTTCGTAGCCACAAAGGACTTGGTCTGGTTTCTGAAGTGTTTCGTGATGAGCAGATTTTTTCACATCTGAAGGGCAAGGCTGCTATCGGACACAATCGCTACTCTACGGCAGGTTCAGCTAAGACAATTCAGAACATTCAGCCTTTTTCTGTCAGTTACAAGGGTGGGCATTTGGCGCTTGGACATAATGGCAACTTGAGTAATCACCGTACCTTACGCAAACAGCTCTCTGAAGATGGCGTAATTTTTCAAGCTACTTCTGATACGGAAGTTATCCTACATCTTATTGCCCGCAGCAAAGCGCCTACGACGCTCGAGCGTATCTATGATGCTCTCACACAAGTGCAAGGTGCTTACTCATTGGTTATTCTTACTGATGATGCGCTTATTGCTGCCCGCGACCCTTTAGGGTTTCGTCCGCTTGCACTTGGCATAAAAAAACCTCGCGATAAAAAAGCCAAACCAGCTTATCTCTTAGCTAGCGAGACCTGCGCCTTTGACCTCATTGGGGCAAAATATGAACGGGAAATCATGCCCGGAGAAATTCTCATGATTGATCAGAACACTGTTGAGACTGGCGAGTTTAAGACCATGTACTTGCCCCATTCGCCGCGCAAAGCTCGATGCATTTTTGAGTATGTTTATTTTTCGCGTCCTGATAGCATCGTCTTTGGTGAGTCTGTCGATAAAGTTCGACGCAAATTAGGCAAAAACCTTGCTCTTGAAGCTGGCTTGAAACCTGAAAAAGACGAAAAGTATGTTACCGTGATTAGCGTCCCTGACTCGTCTAATACTGCCGCACTGGGCTTTGTGACTGAGAGCAATAAGCACGGCTTATCAGCTCGCCTTGAAATTGGCTTAATTCGCAATCATTACATTGGACGCACATTCATTCAGCCGGGAGAAGTTGACCGTCAACTCAAAGTTCGCGCCAAATACAATATCGTGCGCGGCATTCTTAGAAACCGCCGCATTGTGGTCGTCGATGACTCCATTGTGCGCGGCACTACATCCAAAATGCTGGTTCAACTGCTGCGTGAAGCTCATCCCAAAGAAATTCACATGCGCATCAGTTCTCCACCCATCATGAACCCTTGCTTCTACGGTATGGATTTTCCGACGCGTGACAAACTTATTGCCCATCAACTTGGCGGCGATGTTCAGAAAATTTGTCAAGAACTTGGGGTCGATTCATTAGCCTATCTCTCCTACAAAGGACTCCTTCAAAGCGTGCCTAAATATGAAGGTGAACAAGGTAGTTACTGCACTGCTTGTTTCAGTGGTAATTACCCTGTTCCCATAGACGATGCCGCCACTGAGAAAGAAGAACATGACATTTAAGTGTACTCAAGGCTATCTGCCTCGATGAGACGTTTGGCGTCCCATGAGCTTAGTTCAGGTATCCATCGTTTGATGAATTCTGCCTTCGGGTCGTAAAGTGCCGCCTGACGTTTTGGGTTAAAGTAGCGGTCTTCTCGTGGGTCGTTGCCAATGCCTGCTACATAATTCCAGTTACCGTAGTTGCTGCACACATCATAGTCAATAAGTACTGATTCAAAATATTCGGCGCCCCAACGCCAGTCCACATTCAAATCATGCACCAAATAACTTGCTACATTCTGCCTACCACGATTCGACATAAAGCCTGTTGCCGCCAGCTCACGCATGTTGGCATCAATGAATGGCTGTCCAGTTTTACCGACCACCCATCTTTCAAAAGCCTCTCTATCATGAGACCACTCTCTTGGTTTTCCCTTGATGCCAAACTTATGAAATATCCTATTGCCATATTTTAGCGCGATGAAGCGGAAGTAATCGCGCCAGAGCAGTTCAAAAATTAGCCAGTAGGTGGAGTCGTTGGCGATGCGTTGTGCCTCGTACTTTTTGACTTCTTCATAGACTTTTCTTGGCGAAAGACAACCATTGGCTAACCATGGCGAAAGTTTCGAGGAGTAATCTGCCCCAATCAATCCATTTCGCGTGTCTTTGTAAGTCTTGAGCAAATCTTTTTGCCAGATGTATTCATGCAGTCTTTGCAGTCCTTGGCTTTCACCACCTTTGAAGGTCATGACGGCACGCACATCAGGCTGTGGTTCTTCCAGTCCCAAACCCTGTAGCGTTGGCACTTCTCCTGCTTCAACATCTGCAAAGTGTTTTAGGCGTGTTGGCGTTGGGAACAGCGGTCGCACCTGTGCATGCTTCTCGACTTGCTTACGAAAGTTTGTAAACACATCAGGAAGAGCTTCAATAGACATTGGCAAGTCAGACTTGTGGTAGAGTGTGCTACCCCAAAATTCTCTTGTGCGCACACCAAGTGCATTTAAGTTTTGCCGCAGAGCAGATTCCACATACTGCTCTTCGCTGGTCGCTTCCTGATGAAAATAGACGCTTGTGATACCTAACGCCCCTGCAAGGTCTGCAATAATCTGTTCAGGCTTGCCCATTCGCACCAGTAGCTCACCTCCGCGCTCACGCACGGCTTGACGCAAGTGCTCGACACTTTCAATCAAAAACTTTGCACGAAATTTTCCTGTCTTTGGGAAACCAGAAGGCAATTTGCCAAACTGGCGCTCATCGAAGCAGTATAGCAGAAGTATGTCGCTGGACTCTGCAAGGGCTGCAGTTAGTGCTTCATGGTCGTGCAACCGCAAGTCGTTGCGAAACCACACCAAACTCCTTTGAGCCATCGGTATTACAAAGAGTTTTTCATGATGAACTGCAACCTTTGCAAAATGGTTTCCTATGCTTTGTGTTACAGCTTTTTTGACGACTATAGCACGGTCATGCTGAGCGAAGCATCCATGTAATGGATTCCTCGCTACCGCTCGGAATGACAGAGAAAATGCTTGGAACGACACAGAGGTGCATGCCATAACACGCTTTTCGTGCTGAACGGAGCGTAAGCACAGTGAAGCATCCATACTGGATTCCTCACTGCGTTCGGAAGACCGCATGACCTCACTCTCCTGCACATAGACAGAGGCACAAAACAAAAAGGCGTCCCACTCGGAACGCCTTCGCTGTTTTTGAGCTCTCTCTTCTTCAGCTCTACTTGATGAGCATCATTTTCTTGGTAGCCACAAAATCCCGACTGCGCAACCGATACAAATACATCCCACTCGCCATCCCCGACATATTCACCTGATACCGATAACTCCCCGCACTCAACTCCCCATCCACCACCGTCATCACCCGCTGACCTAACACATTATACACCTCCAACACCGTCCGACTCGGCAAACGCAAATTAAACTCTATCACCGTGCTCGAGTTGAACGGATTCGGATAGTTCTGACTCAAACTATACTCCTTCGGCATCACAAATTCCTTGACTTCTGCGGTGTGAATGACGCCGTTGAAATCCACATCTTCCAGCTTGTAGTAGTAGGTTTCGCCGGGCAATAGTTTGCTTTTGTCAATCCATTCGTATTTGCCGCCGGTGGTGGAGGTGCCTTTGCCGACAAGGGCGTCGTGGGTGCGGTAGGAGGCGAGTTCTTCAAAGCCGCTGTCTCGGAAGCGAGAGCGCGAGACGATGAAGCCGGCGTTATTGACTTCGGAGGCGGTTTCCCACTTGAGTTTGACGCCTTCATCGACGGCGGTGATGGCAAAGCTCACCAGCTCCACAGGCAGCGGATTGTCGTTTGGCACTGTGCTCGCCGCCGTGACAAACACACAGAGCGATGACGACGAGAGGCTTGCAATGTCAGCTGACACGATTGCCGCTGGGAATGGTGTAAAGGCCGCCGCCGGATTACCCCCAGCTTGCCACACGGTTGAGCCAGTTGGCGGGTTGTCCGTGGTAGAGGCGACAGTCAGCCCGCCTGGGTTAGAGGCAAATTCATCGACCGGGTCAACGGTATTGATGCTTAGCTGAACGCGTGGCGTGCCGCTGAATGTGCCAGAGCGGTCAATTCGGTAGTAGCGCACGCCCGAGAGGTTGTTGAGTCCTGCACCCGGTATGCCCGGTGGCGCTGTGTTAATCATTCTGACGGTAACCTCTGTGACTGCTGTGGCTGTGCCCGATACCGAGACGGGGCGATAGATGCCATCGCCAGCGATTGGAAAGAAACGAGCGGTCGGTGTTGTCGCAGCAGGATAGGTCATCCTTAGAATGCCATCCACAAAGGCACTTGGGCTACCATGTCCAAACTGGCTTCGGTTGGCTAAGGTGAGCACATTCGTGCCCGTTTGAATAATGCCGCTGAAGAGATAGAGTGAATCTGGGTTGTTAATTCCTTGACCCACGGTCAGGTTTGTGCCCAGCGTTACGGTGGGCGACGAGCCCGTGCGATTGACGGTGAGACGGCGCAAGGTTTGTCCGCCCGTGCCCGTGGTAAAGTTCAGCGTGCCGAGCGCGCCTGTGCCAGTAATGCTCATATCTGAATTCGATGAGCCGGTAATCGTGCCTGTGCCGCTGACGGTGCCACCGAGTGCCAGCGTGTTTGGAACCGTTGCACTTCCGCCAATCGCGAAGGCACCACTCGTGAGCGTGAGCGTGCCGGGCACCGAAAGCTGTTGATGGCGCCGTTGAAGTTGCCAAGGTCAGCGTGCCGCTGGGTTTATTGACGGTCATGTTGTTGAAGGTGAGCGTGCCGCCGCCCGTGCGCGTGATGGTTTGCGCACCCGTGCCGTTGAAGGTTACGGTTGAAGTGCCACCGTTGAATGCTGTTACAGGGAAGGGATTATTCAGGGTAAAATTGCCACCTACAGTTAAGTTATGATTGTTCGTGGCAAAGGTCAAGTTTCCTGTTCCACCGGTTCTTCTTACCAACAAGTTACCCGCAACGGTTGTAGCACCAGCCAAGGTTTTTGTTTCACTTGTAGCACCTCCCGTTTTGGTTAGCGTTAAGTTTCCGTAGGTAACAGCGGCAATGGTTTGGTTTGTATTTGCTGTGTAATCCACCGTGCTGGTGGGCGCAAGGTTGTATGTGCCGTAGTTCGCAGGGAAATTGTTTGTGCCAGTCAGTGTGAGCGTGGTGCCTGCGCCCATCGTCATGGTGCCGCCCGAGCTGGCGCGGTTGAGCGTAAAGCCTTGCATATTCAGCGTGCCACCGGAGATAGTCAAATCGCCGTTGATGGTCGTGTTTGCCGCTAAGGTTTTTGTGCCTGCTGAGATTTCCAAGTTGCCGTAGGTGGTCGGCGTTGTGGGCAGGGTGTAAGCGGCTGTGTTGGCATACTCGACTGTGCCGCTGGCTAAGAAGGTCGCGTCGAGCGGCGGCAAGGTTGGGGTTGCCGTTACATCATAGCGCAGTCGCCCGTTGCCAGAGATTGTGCCAATAGGTGGCACTGTCGTTCGCTGCACCACCAGCGTTCCCGTTGCTTGAATTTCGGTTGAGGCACCGTTTATCGTGCCTGTAGCGGGTATGGTAATGGTTTGATTATTACCGATAATAACGGGATTACTTGCTCCTGGTGGACTACTTGCAGGCGGGCCACCAAACCCCACTGTCGACCATGACCCTGCGACATTCCAGTTACCTCCGAGACTGTAATAGACGGTCAACGTTCCAAAAGCTGATGGTTCGCCTACGGTAAAGTCGCCTTGAATGACGTTGATGTTCGGGAACACAACGGTTCTTGGCGGACCTGCGGTTCGGGTAAAGGCAGCATTAGTTGTCCAAGTGGTTGGCACATAGTAGCCGCCTTGATAGAGGGCAGTGTTTCCTTCTTCGGTAATCGTTGCGGGATATTGATAGGTATGCGAGACGGTTGGATTGCCCAGCCCGGTGCGGGTTACGCGCCAGTAGTAGAGCAAGGCGTTGTTGCTTCCTGTCGCAAGTGGGTGTCGCGCATCAACGGGGGCAACGGTGATGGTGCCTGCGCCGTCGCTTGCAGTTACATTGAGTTGCGCGGGCGTGTAGTTTGTGCCAGTGCCAATCGGGAACGTAAAGTTACCGGTCGCATTGTAGTGCTTGGTAACACCTGTTGCGGAAACCGAGCCACTGGTGCGAATCATGTTCGTGGCACTGGGCGTGCCGCCAATCGCCGTGTTATCGGTATTGCGAATCACGAGTCCATTGTTGCCAATATCTAAAACGCCGCTTGTCAGTGTCAGCACGCCACCTGAGCCAACGGTATTGCGGATACCGAGCGTGCCGCTTGCGAGCGTTACGCCTGCCCCATTGTTAATCGTGAGGTTGTAAAAGTCTGTCGTGCCGTTAATGGTTTGTGCCGTTGTGCCGCTGAAAGTTACGGTGCGCGTGTTGGTTTCGGCATCAAAAACGCCTGCTGTGGTCGTCCAGTTGCCAATGATGGCAAGGTCGGTATTTGCGCCCAGTTGCACGGTGTTCGGCGAGGCGGTGTTGTTTAGCGTGACATTTCGGAAGGTAATTGTGCCGCCGCCTGTGCGTGTAATCACCTGCGGTGCTGATTGTCCCGAAAGTCCTGAACCGTTGAACGTGACAGTCGAAGTTGAGCCAACAGCAAACGTGCCGTTCTGCACGGTAAAGTTTCCACCCACCGTGAAATTGCGCGGTTCTTGCCCGTCTGTTCCAGTCACACGATATAGCCTAAACTCTCCGCCTGTGTTTAAGGTGAAATCATTCAGCACGACAAAATCTTGGGGTGTCGCTTGCGCACCGCCCACGTTTGCCGTGTAAGAGGTGCCGTCGCCAATTTGCAAATTCCAGAACGGCACGACGGAAACAATCGCGCATGGCTGATTGACGTTGGTTGCGCTGGAAATCACTTGCACGGTGCCGCCCGTCACGTTGTGCGAGGCATTATCGATTCGAATTGCAACACCTGAACCACCTGCGCCGCCGACTGGGTTGCGCCTATCGATGCGGAGCAACCCGCCCGACATATTGAACTGACTGCCTGCGTTTCGGATAAGCAAGTCCGCCACTGTGATTTGGTTGACACCGGGCGACGTTGCATTTGGCGCATTCGCACGGTTGTTGGAAAGAATGACCGTGCCGCCGCTTTGGGTATAAATCAACTGCGTCGGAGATGCCGAATTTTCAGGGCGAATTGCGCCGCCAATGGTCATTGTGCCGCCGCTGACTTCTATGACCGATGTGTTACCCCGATAGACGATGCTGTTTTCAGCCACACCGGTGTTATCGTTCCCAATTTGGATTTGCCCATCGGAGAGTTGAAGCGTGCCTTCCAGCACGAGTTGATTATTCGATGCCCCAGATTGAATTCTTGCGATGGCACTTGGGTGATTCACCCACAAGCGCGCCGTGCCGGGAATAATGTAGTTTGGCGAACCTGTGCTCAGCGTGATGGTATGCCCTGCCGATACGCGGAAGGTGCCATTTTCCAACACGAGCGATTTATTGTCGGTTGTCGGTCCCGACAGCGTAAAGTTCGAGGCTGTCACATCAAGAATTGGCGTTTGCGAAGTGCCTTTATTGACACGCAAGACATTGAAGTCCGTTGTTGCTCCTGTGCCTGAAATCGTGGCATTGCTCGTGCCAGTGAAAGTTACGCGCGCACGGCGGACACTTGCCCCCGTGCCATCGCTCATGTCAAAAGTGCCGTTATTCGTTAAGTTGCCGCCAATTGAGAGTCGTTTGCACGTCAGTGCTGTGGTTGCTACATCAAA